>Ga0160433_100095_pt1 | contig 90194 bp, 85 predicted proteins | sample HID1972K_E0MG_FD_108235 | JGI IMG/M metagenome (GOLD analysis project Ga0160433, IMG submission 108235) | Enriched pill bug-associated microbial communities from UW Madison campus, WI, USA - HID1972K_E0 MG | ecosystem: Host-associated > Arthropoda: Insects > Digestive system > Unclassified ...
ACTCAGAATCGGACTCTCTCGAACGTCGTATTTCTGCTGCCGCTGCGGCTTCTTTGTTTGCATCTTCCAGCAAGCCTGCCCGCTGTCTTTTATAATCCTCGTCTAACTCATCAAGAAGTGTGCCCTCCCATGTCGGCGTCCCCGAATGGTAAGCCGTACGACCAATCATGTGAGCAGCGACCGGAGCAGTCAGGATAAGAAAGAAAACAATTGCCATTGCCCTTGTTGTAACCGATACATCCGGAAAAAAGAATGCCGCGCAAGCGAGCAACAGACCTACACCAAGTGTAGCCGCCTTAACCGTGACCGAAAGCCTTAAATAGAAATCCGGCATTCGTACAATTCCTATAGAAGCAAACAGTATCGCAAGTGCACCTATAGTGCTGAAAACGCAGATTAAAATATTTGTCATATCTATTTTTTCTTATCCAAATAAAAGGCGAATGCAATCGTGCCTAAGAATGCAATAAGAGCCAGTATCATCGCAACATCCAGAAAGAGAGCCTGTCCTGAACGGATGCTGTAAGCCGTGATCAAACCAATACCTATGGTGATGATCAGATCAAGTGCAATAACTCGGTCAACCACTTCCGGCCCTTTGAACAGACGATAAAAAACCAGAATCACAGATATGGTCAACAACGGGAAAATCACATAATCAAAATATAAATCCAGCGTCATCTCAGTATCTCTAATAATCGTTTCTCAAAACCGTTCTGTATTTGTGTTATAAACTCCTCCTTACTCTTAAGGTACATCACGTGTATAAAAAGCGACTTTTTATCTTCGCTGATGTCCAGTATGAGCGTACCGGGAGTCATCGATATAACAGTAGTAAGAAGGTGTACTTCCAGATCTGTCTTCGCCTGCATAGGAAAGCGCACTATGCCTGGCTTGGAAAAATGCTTTGGTGTGATTACATCGTAAGCTACCTGGATGTTTGCCATGATCATCTCATACAAGAAGTACAGAACGAAACCTATCGTTTTGGGCACACGATAAAAATATCGTTGATCGTCTTCGTTCCTGTTCATGATCCAGAGGATAAAGAAACCCAGTAGGAAACCGAATAAGAAGTTCGAATAGTACATTGATCCTGTGAGTGCTACCCAAATAAAACTCAACAGAAGATTCATTAAAAAGAGTTTAATCATATCGTTTTATTTACCCAGTACTGCCTGTATGTATGGAGTTGTGTCTAACATCTCTGTTGATATTCTATCAGCAACCTGTATGACCATTTCTGCATTCAGTCCTATATAAAGTGTCGTCGCTGCAAGTATACCGATCGGAAGAACCAGCAGCATTTTTTTGAATGGCTTGAGTGGTTCAAAACTGTCGGTAATGATCTCGTCTGCCGGGTCGTTCTTCCAGAAAACCTCCGACCAAAGCCTGGCGATCACGTATAATGTTATAAAGCTTCCTATGATAACGCTCAATACAAAAGCATAATTATTAGCGGAGAATCCAGCTTCAATGAGATAGATCTTCGGCCAGAATCCAGACAAAGGAGGGATGCCCGCTAGCGAAAACAGCACCACAGCAATAAGCAGTGAAATCTTCGGATAGTGTGCATAGAGCCCCCCGAGCTTCGACATATTCATCGTGCCACGCAGCTGTCGTATCAATCCCGCTATGAGGAATAGGTTGGTTTTCACAATCATATCATGTATAAGATAGAAAACAGCACCCAAAAGCGCAACTTTAGTATATAAGCCAAGTCCTCCGATTATGAACCCGATATGGCAGACAATCAGATACGAAAAGAGCCGCCTCACATTATTTTTTATTATCGCACCGAACGCTCCGGTAAGTATAGTCAGGATCCCCATTACAATGAACAGCGTTTTCATGAATTCGTCGGGTGTAAATACGAGTGTGAAAACCCGGAAGAGCGCATAGATTCCTACCTTGGTGAGCAAGCCGCCGAAAGTGGCTGCAACTGCCGACGGTGGTGTGTGATAGGAAGATGGTAACCAGAAATACAGTGGAAACACTGCAGACTTGATCCCGAATCCAATAAGAAAGAACATCGCAGTCAGGTTGACGATCGACTGGTTCTCAACCTGCGGGATTTTAAGCGCAAGATCAGCCATGTTCAGCGACCCTGTGATACCGTAGAGGAGTCCGACGCCTGTTAAGAAGAAAGTGGAGGCCAGGATGTTCATCGCCATATACTTAACAGCACCCTCCAGCTGCGCTTTTCGCCCCCCGAGTGTTAACAGTACAAAGGATGCGATGATGACCACTTCAAACCAAACATATAGGTTGAAAATATCGCCTGTCAGAAATGCCCCGTTCAAACCCATCACCAGGAAATGAAAGATCGGGAAGTAACCATAGAGCATTCTCGCCCTTCCCACACCGGTAGCCGAAAATATCGAGACGGCAAGGGCGGCAATAGAGGTCAGCAGCACCATAGTGGAGCTCAGAAGATCGGCTACGAATACAATCCCGAAAGGTGCTTCCCAGTTCGAGGCGTTCATAGTCAGAATGCTGCCGGTATACACTTTAGTAAACAGATTAGCTGCAAACAGGAAGCCCGTTAAAGTTCCTGCAATGCTTAATACTCGCTGAGTGACAGTTTTCCTCCAGAAAGCCAGTTGTAGCAGTGCAGTGAATAGATGAATCAGTACTGTTGCAATAATTTGATTGTCGATCATATATCTTCTTCTTCCGGGGTGTTTAAGTCATCGAGATCATCAGATCCAATTAATGCGTATACGCGCTTCAATAAAACAATCGCGAAAGACGTCAGTCCGAAACTTATCACGATTGCAGTCAGTATCAGTGCCTGTGGTATAGGGTCTGCATATATGTCTGCAAATACCTTCAGGTCGGCTTCAATAATCGGCGGTTTACCCTTGGTGATATTGCCAAGCAGGAAAATGAGGATATTGGTGCCATTCCCCAGCAGCATAATCCCCAGCAGGAGACGCACCATGCTCCTTCTCAGGATGAAGTAGACCCCTGCGGCATATAAGACGCCAATTAACACCACTAATAGTAACTCCATATTAATGTGTATATAATGAAATAGTAAACAAAATGGTGAGTACAACACCTATAACAACCAGGTATACACCCAGATCGAAGAACAATGCCGAACCGATCATGCCAATTACTGGTATAGGCTGGTCAAACCATAAGCCCGTCATTACCGGAAGACCGAATAAAACCGGGGCAAACATAGCCGCACTGGCGATGATCAACCCTATGGGTATAAGAGTAAGCGGCTTGTACCAAAGAAGTTTCATAGTGTTATCCGTTCCGTAAGCAAAGCTGTGCAGTACAAAAGCTATTGATGCTACGAGTCCGCCAACAAATCCACCTCCGGGGTGATAGTGCCCTCTCAGCAAAAGGAACGCAGAAAATAATAATAATATGGGCAGCAAGTATTTTGCCGCTGTTTGTAATATAGGACTTCTCATAACTATTCTTTTTCAGAAGATTTCAACCTCAGTTTCAACAAGCTATATACACCTAAGGCCGCGATGCTCAAAACCACTATCTCAAACATGGTATCAAATCCTCTGAAATCTACCAGAATCACGTTGACCACGTTTTTACCTTTTCCAAGTTCGTATGCGTACTTGCCATAATAGTCGCTGATATCAATTGTTGTAGGCACCTGTAAAACCTTGATCGCAATTATGGATAAAATAGCCCCAAAGCTGATCGCTACAAAAGCATCTCTCACTACAGTCGCTTTGTTGTTTGAAGAGAAATTAAGGAACGACGGAAGATTGAACAACACGAAGACGAACAGAACCACGGTTAACGTGTCAATCGTAAACTGTGTTATAGCCAGGTCAGGAGCGCTATAGAACACAAACATCAGACAGATGGCATAACCGATGACGCTGGTTCCTACAACGGCGGTTAAGCGGGAAGAGGTTGTTACTGTCATGATCAGGGCGCCAATCAGAATAAAGACGTTAACGGCTTCGTAGAAAGTTACAGGTGATAACTGATCGTAGTCTATATAAATCGGGCCACCTATTAACAGCTCATAAAGAAGCAGTATTTCAGCGAATACAATTATTTTAAAGAGGTATGACCTAAGAAAACCGTTGTGAAACAGATTGGTATATCTTTCAGAAAAAGACACAAATAAACCGGAGATGTTGCCAAATACAGCTTGTGGAGACAAACGATTAAATCGCTCCAGTATTTTCAGAGATCCGGTATTCGGTTTATTCAAGAAGTATAAAAACGCACCTGCTGCGAGCGTCCCTATGCTGAGCATGAGTACCAGATTGAAGCCGTGCCATATCTTCAGATCTACAGCGGCAGGCATCCCGGTCATTCCATTGAGTACCGCTGATACGACGTATTTACCGAGAATCCCCGGAAAAAAGCCAAGAATAAAGCCGAGTACAGCCAGAATGAGAGGGGGAACCCACATCGTTGCATGAGGTAAATGAACCTTTTCATAAGCTGGATTCAGCTTTCCGGTAAATGGCCTGATACCTGCCATAAATCCAGCTGCTACCAGACAAATATTCGTCACGATAGCTGCAGCTGTAAGATACATAGACATAGTCGGGTCTGCATGCAGAGTTGCTTCGTAAATAAGGTCCTTACCTATAAAACCGATGGAAAGTGGTAAGCCAGCACTCGAGAGAGCTGCCAGTAAGCCAGCAATAAATACCGGTGCCAGAACCGCACGAAGTCCCGATAGCTGTGTTAGATCCCTGGTGCCGGTTTCATGATCGATAATGCCCGTAACTAAAAATAACGTTGCTTTATAAAGGGCATGCACCACGATGAAAGTGCAGGCAGCAATGAGTGCTTCTTCAGAGCCCATGCCGATCAGGAAGGTCAGTATTCCAAGCGCAGAGATAGTAGAGTAGGCTAGCACACCTTTAAGGTCTGTACGAAATAACGAATGGAAAGCTGCGTAAATCATTGTAAATCCTCCCACGATCATCAATGTCCACGACCATGCATCCGTGCCGCCGAGAACAGGTGTAAACCTTGCCAAAAGGAAGATGCCTGCCTTCACCATTGTAGCAGAGTGAAGATACGCCGATACCGGGGTAGGAGCTTTCATAGCCCCCGGCAGCCAAAAGTGGAATGGAAACTGAGCCGACTTGGTAAAAGCGCCAATAAAAACAAGCGCGATTATAATGGGGTAATACTGATGGTCTATGATCAGTTGTGAAGACTCTACGAGCTTACCTATAGAATATGTACCGGCAACCTGACTCATCAGAATCAGCCCAGCCAGCAGGAAGAAGCCGCCGAGACCGGTGATGCTTAACGCAGTTATGGCACTTTTACGCGACTCAGAGTTATCGTTGTTAAAGCCTATAAGGAAGAAGGAGCTGATACTTGTAAGCTCCCAAAATACAAAAAGCAGTAAAATGTTGTCTGAGAGTACTACGCCCAGCATTGCTGACATGAAAAGACATGAATAGCCTAAAAAGCGGTCCTGATAGATGTGTCCCTTTAGGTAAGAACTAGCGTAGATAAAGATAATAGAACCGATACCCGTGATCAGCAGAGAAAATAAAAGGGAAAGTCCGTTAAGACTGAAATCAAAATTGATGGAGAGTGAGGGAACCCATTGATAGCTTTCAATGATCGTATTTCCCTTGCTTATGTAAGGTATCTGCCCCGCGAAATAGGTAAACAAGGCGAGAGGCAATACCGCAAGGGAAAGACTCCATTTTGAACGAAAAAACTTTCCAAATGGAACTAAAAGACACGATATGATTAACCCTGACAGTACAATTGATAGCATTTAGTCTTGTTTGTTTTGTAGAAGAAGCTTCCAAATTAGAAAGAATTATCAGAAATCCTGTGATTTTATGCAACTCAAAGGGCGAATTCTCTAAAATTGTTACCTTCCATCAAGCAAGAACAAACGCCGGTTAAGGGCTGGAAGTGCAGATCATGCGACGCCGACAAACTGATTTCGCATGATCTTATTTATCGTTATTCGTTTATAAAAGAGGTGGACACGTTTGTTATTTTCCAGCCTTTTTTAGTGTTAGCCAGGGACAGTAGGTTAACTTTCGAAAATGTGTCATACTTCATAGAAATCTTGACCACCGCCTGAGAAGCGTCCATTTCTATAATCTTATAATCGGTCGAACAATTCTGACGAATGCCCTCGCTGGTTTTTAGCCAGTTCAATGTTTCATAGCGACTAAACTTTATGATTCGCTCACCCTGAGTTAGCGTAAACTTAGCGTCACTCTCCAGCACTGCGGCCAGCTCCTTCACTCTCCCTTGGGTCACCGCATCAATATATGTCTTAACTGTGTAGTCCATTTTTAGCTTTTCGCTGTTTGTTTCGTCTTCTGCGAATGCGCTTAACGAAATGACTGTCATCAGTACTGCTGTTAAAATTCTTAGAGTTTTCATCGCCTTAGTTTTTGAGTTTTAGCTGTTTTGTTTGATTTGATGACTCAAAAGTATAGGCTGCAAGGCTGCTGTGAAATGGTAAATAGGCAAACTACGGGCGTTTTTCGGTAAAGCACCGGATGCTGTCGGTAAACGCAACTAAAAAATGTTAGCCCATAAAAAAAGGCCCTCGAAGGGCCTTTCTTAATTAAAATATCAAATCGTTATGGAGTTGGGGGAACAGAGGTTCCTGATCCGGTTCCGGTTCCAGTTCCACTGCCAGTACCAGTACCAGTTCCCGGAGAAGTTGTTGTTCCGGTTCCAGGAGATGTGGTAGTACCAGTTCCTGTACCTGGTTGAGGCGATGTACCTGTTCCCGGTGATGTTGTAGTACCGGTTCCGGTACCTGGTTGAGGATATGTGGTTGTTCCTGTACCTACACCAGTTCCTGTACCTGTTCCAGGATAGGTTGAAGTTCCAGTGCCTACTCCGGTTCCGGGCGATGTTGTCGTGCCAGTACCCACGCCTGATCCTGTTCCAGGATACGTTGTTGTGCCGGTACCAGTTCCAACTCCTGTTGCTGAGCCTGGAGATGTGGAAGTTCCGGTTCCTACGTCAGTCCCGGTATTCGTTCCTGGCGATGTTGTACCATTGGTATCAACTCCTGAACCAGTGCCGTTTTCAGTAGTCGAAGTGCCGGATCCAGTTCCCCGGTCAGACTGACCTGATTTTTTCTTCTTTCCCGTCTTGGATTTTCCGGTCTCGTTCTGGTTGGTTCCTACAGTTGATCCCTGGTTGCTAGTGCCGGTCGTCTCCGTCTGGGCGAATCCTTCGCTAAACATAAAACATGTAAAGGCGAAGCTTAATAATACACATACTTTTTTCATAATGTTTCTCTTTTGGTAGGTGAGATTGTTTGTTGGTCTTGGTGCAATCGATGTGCCGCAGATTTAATCTGAAGAAATAGGCTCAAACTTGTTACCTAAGCACAGGAGCGATGATGCTTTTTCTTTGAATAGAAAAATAGCAGATAAGACGTCTATCTGCTATTTTGGACACTGATGTTAAATTTGTGAACACTTTGAGGTCGCTATCTCAGAAAAGCGTCGCATTGCTCCATGCCAAAAACAAATATTTAAGTCAGCCGTATTGTTATTTCTAATCAAATATCAATATGGAATACAGACAGCTCAGCAATTCAGGGTTGCGTCTACCTGTTCTTAGCTTCGGAACCGCAACTTTTGGAGGCGGAAACGAATTCTTTAAGACCTGGGGTGATACTCAGGTAAAAGAGGCCGGTCACATGCTTAATCTTTGTCTGGATGCAGGGGTAAATCTTTTTGACACTGCAAACACCTATTCAAACGGTATGGCCGAAGAAATTCTTGGCAAGGCTGCCAAAGGTGTGCGCAATAAGTTGCTTATATCAACAAAAGCCACCTTTCCGACATCCGACGCGGTGCATGACTACGGCTCATCCAGGCATCATCTTATAAAGGCATGCGAAGATAGTCTGAGGAGACTTGATACCGACTATATAGATATTTATCACATGCATGGCTTCGACGCCAATACTCCGGTGGAAGAAACGCTGAAAACGCTCGATATGCTTATTCAAAGTGGTAAAGTGAGATACATTGCCTGCTCGAACTTCTCGGGCTGGCATCTTATGAAGTCACTATCGGTTTCTGAGCGCTATGGTTGGTCTAAATACTGTGCCCATCAGGCGTATTACTCTTTACTAAACCGCGATTTCGAGTGGGAGCTGATGTCTTTGGGGATCGATCAACGAGTGGACACTATTGTTTGGAGCCCGCTGGCGAGCGGATTACTTAGCGGCAAGTATCGCCGTAACCAACCGCTTCCGAAGGATGCCCGTGTTACCCAGGGTGGAAGTCCCGTCTCAAGCGGAACGATAAATTACGAGCGTTTATATGATATTGTTGAGCTGATGGATGAGCTGTCGGAAGAAACGGGGAAGTCGCATTCCCAGATAGCACTCAACTGGCTCTTGCAGCGACCAACGGTTTCGAGCATCATCATAGGATCGCGGAATGAGGAGCAGCTAAAGGAAAATCTCGGATCAATAGGTTGGAATCTGAGTGATGATCAGGTTAAGAAACTCGACAGGGTAAGCGATGCTTTCCCTGCATACCCATACTGGCATCAACGACAGTATGCACTGCTCAACGCAGCACCTGATTTATATTAGCTTGTGGTCTGCGTGTGGCCAGCTTGTGGGTGCGGCCACACTTCAGCCACGGTGAGGCCACAGTGAGGCCACGTTTTTCCACTAAAAGGTGGCTACAAGGTGGCCTCACCGTGGCCTCATTGCGGCTGTACCCTCAAGCTGGCCAGGAGCAGACCTCACCATGGTGACCAGCAGTTATTTACCAGTCGTCTTTCTTTACAGGATTAGTAGCGTTCGTCATATAGCTTTTAACAGACGATAGGGTTGCCCTGGCAAATTTGTCGGCAGCGATCAGGATTGTCTTGGCTGAAAAAAGCTGCGTTCTCTCCAAAGATGTCAGTTTACTGAAGGTATAGGAGTCCGGAACCTGGTCGTAATATTTTTCAATTGCATTGGTCGACGAGGGAAGGTAAGATTTGCCTACTCTGGCGGCGATGTTTTCAATAGAAAAGGAGTTCATCACCATTCTGTAACGACCTTCTTTAATATTGAACTCAATTTTCATATTTTGATAATATTTCTTTGGAACAAGAACGCCCAGTGTTTTCGCGCTGTATTTCTCTTCGGTTGAACCTTCGGCGATAATAGTTCCTGCATCTTTATCCTGAAGCTTAATGACGCCGCTCTCATTCTTGAAAGCTTCGGCAATCCACGCAAGCGCCTGGTTATAGAGCTGATCTTTCGTTGCATTTGGAACTTCTCCCACTAAGGTATAGGATACTTTCTTGTCATCATTAAGAGGAATGCTTTTCTTATTGAAAGGGAGATCGGTGTCCTGAGCTTGTGCTATAGTAAAAATGAACAACGATAGAGATAATAAAAAGAATTGTTTCATGGCTATTATTAAGGGGGCAAAAATAATAAAATCTCGCACTGTGCTGCATTTATCCAGCCTGGCTGACGAGAATGAGTGGTATGATATATGAGAATAAACGGTCGTGGGATTCGCTTATTGCTAAAAAAAATGTAAATTTCTCGGGTCATTTAATAAGACGATAGTATGCATTTAAGGAACCTATCTTGCGTAGCCATGGGCGCTGCACTTATTTCGCTTGGAGCGTGTAACAGCGAAAAGCCGAGTAGTACACAAAAGTTTATTGACGTTGCCAGCCTCGATTCTTCGGTTGCTCCCGGAGATAACTTTTTTAAATATGTAAATGGTAAGTGGCTGGCAACTGCGGTCATTCCTCCTACACAGACAAGCACCGGCGCCTTTGACGAGCTATACAACAAGACGAAGGCAAACATCAAAAAGCTTCTTGAAGAGGCAGCAAACGCACGTGCCGACAAAGGGACAATTGAGCAGAAGGTTGGTGATTTCTATGCCTCGGGTATGGATTCGGTTTCAATTGAAGGATTGGGTTATCAGCCAATTGAACCTTATCTGAAGAGAATAGATGCGATTAAGAATGTACAGCAACTGCTGCGTTTTGAGTCAGAGATGGATAAGCAGCAATCTGCAGTCTTTACAGGATTGTATATCGGTCCTGATGAAAAAAACAGCTCAACAAACATCTTAAGCCTGTATCAGTCAGGACTCGGATTACCAGATCGCGATTATTATTTCAGGAAAGATGCGGAGACGAAATCTATCCAGGACGCTTATAAGAAATGTATATCCCAAATGTTCGTGCTAACCGGTACCACTGATTCGATTGCAACAAAAGAATCAGAATTGGTTTACAAGTTAGAAGAGGAATTAGCAAAAAGCCACCGCGTAAATGTCGATCTGCGTAATCCTCAGATAAACTACAACAAAACGTCTGTGGCAGATCTGGATAAAAAACTGCCTCTATTCAGGTTTAGCTCTTATCTTAAAAATCTGGGCACCAATACAGACTCGGTAAACGTCGGACAGCCGGCCTACTACGAGAAGGTAAACGAACTGTTGAAGACAGCTCCTCTTGATACCTGGAAACTATACATGAAAGCTCACGTGATCCGCGGCGCAGCATCTGCCTTGAGCTCACCGTTTGTAAATGCCAGCTTTGAATACAGCAAAGCGATTTCCGGACAAAAGCAGATAAAACCGAGGTGGGAGAGGATCTATAGAAGTTCTGATGCAAACCTGGGAGAGTTGTTGGGCCAGCTCTATGTGAAAAAGCACTTCTCGAAAGATGCTAAGGAAAGAATGCTTGATCTTATCGACAACCTGGAGAAGGCGTTTGATGCGAGGATTGGCCAGGTGGACTGGATGAGTGACACTACTAAGAAAGTTGCCAAAGAGAAGTTGCATGCGATTATTAAGAAAATCGGTTATCCGGACAAATGGAGAGATTACAGCAAAGTAGAGATTGACAGGGCTAAGTATTTCGAAAATATCGTCTCATGCAGTAAGGCTGACTTTGAATACCATATGGCTAAGGTTGACAAGCCGGTTGATAAGGATGAATGGGGTATGACTCCACCGACAATAAACGCATATTATAATCCTACGATAAACGAAATCGTGTTTCCTGCCGGAATATTACAGTTCCCTTTTTTCGATCTCAGTGCAGACGATGCTGTGAATTATGGCGCAATCGGAATGGTTATCGGTCATGAAATGACGCATGGTTTTGATGATCAGGGTTCGCAGTATGACAAATCCGGCAATCTGAAGAACTGGTGGGCTCCGTCGGATAACAAAAGATTCAAGGAAAAATCAAAACAAGTTATCGATTTATACAGCAGTTTTGTGGTGATTGATTCTATGCGTATCAATGGTGCGCTTACTACAGGTGAGAATATGGCTGATATTGGAGGCATCGCCATTGCCTATGACGCGTTTAAATTAACCAAGCAGGGTCAGGATACGACGAAAATTGACGGATTGACTCCTGACCAGCGGTTTTTTATCGCTTACGCCCAGTCATGGAAAGATAAGAGCGAGGATAAGTCCTTACGACTTCAGTTAAGTACTGATCCGCATTCTCCTGCCGAGTACCGGGTTAACGTTCCGCTGATGAACTTCACACCGTTTTATAAAGCCTTCAATGTTCGTGAAGGTCAGAAATTGTTCTTGCCAGAAGATAAGAGGATTAAAATCTGGTAAAGACGCTTTTTGTTCAGGCAATGTGCTTCGGCATATTGCCTGAATGTTTTTAAGCTAATGATAAACTAACCATAATGAACCGCAAATTTATTAACCTTATATTTTCCTTTGCTCTCCTTAGTTCTGCTTCTGCGCAGGAAAAACCATTGAAGGCTTTCCCGCTGTCTGCAGTCAGGTTAACCGAAAGTCCTTTCTATAAAGCTCAGCATACGGATATGACCTATATTCTGTCGCTGAATCCTGACCGCTTGTTGGCTCCATATCTTCGGGAGTCAGGCTTGAAGCCTCTGGCACCAAGCTATGAGAATTGGGAAAATACAGGACTTGACGGACATATAGGCGGGCATTATCTCAGTGCCCTGGCGGATATGTATGCTGCCACGGGAGACAAGGAAATACTCAAGCGGCTGAATTACATGGTAGACCAGTTGGACAAGTGCCAGCAAAAAAACGGTGACGGCTATGTGTCGGGTATTCCGGGTGGTAGGGCCATGTGGAAAGACATCGCAGCAGGAAAGATCAAGGCAGCAAGCTTTTCGTTAAATGATAAGTGGGTGCCGTGGTATAATATCCATAAAACTTATGCAGGGCTCAAAGATGCTTATCTTATCGCGGGAAATGAGAAGGCCAAAGGGATGCTGTTAAAGCTTTCGGATTGGTGTTTGAATCTGGTCTCCGGCTTGAGTGATACGCAGATTCAGGATATGCTGCGATCTGAGCATGGGGGGATGAATGAGATTTTTGCCGATGTGTATGAGTTTACCGGTGACAAGAAATATCTTACTCTCGCACGCCGGTTTTCAGACATGGCGATTCTTAATCCCTTGCTGAACAAGCAGGATAAGTTAAATGGTATGCATGCAAATACTCAGATCCCCAAGGTTATCGGGTATATGCGTGTTGCTCAGGTAGCCGGAGATGATGCCTGGCGCGATGCTTCGCGTTTCTTTTGGGAGACGGTTGTAAATAACAGGACGGTATCTATAGGCGGAAACAGTGTGAGTGAGCACTTCAATCCTTCGGGTGATTTTTCTTCGATGATTGAGTCGAATGAAGGTCCGGAAACCTGCAATACTTATAATATGCTAAAGCTCAGCAAGGAGCTTTTTCTGAGTGACCGTTCTGGCAGATACCTGGATTTTTACGAACGAGCTTTATACAATCATATCCTGTCGTCGCAACACCCGGATAAGGGCGGATTTGTCTATTTCACGAGTATGAGGCCGAATCATTACCGCGTCTATTCGGAACCGCAGGAAGGATTCTGGTGCTGTGTGGGCTCAGGTCTTGAAAATCATGGCAAGTATGGAGATATGATCTATGCTCATGATGACCAGAACCTGTTTGTGAATTTGTTTATTCCTTCTACGTTAAATTGGAAGGAAAAACAGCTCACACTTACGCAACGTACTAAATTTCCTTATGAAGAGCAGACGGAGCTTTTAATGAAACTGGCGCGTCCGGAAGAATTTGCTCTTAAAATACGGGTTCCGAAATGGGTGCAGGATGGATCGATGGAAGTTCTTGTAAATAAAAAAACGGTAGATGTAACAGATCAGAAATCTGGCTATATATCAGTTAAAAGGCGCTGGAAGACCGGCGATGTGGTATCTGTACGTCTTCCAATGGAAACTACAGTAGAACAACTCCCTGACGGATCCCCATGGGTTTCTTTCGTGCATGGACCGGTGGTTCTTGCAGCTGCTACCCAGTCAGCGGATCTGCCGGGTCTGAGAGCTGATGGCAGCCGCATGGGACATGTCGCTAACGGAGCGTTGTATCCGCTGGACGAAGCGCCTTTTCTGGTTTCTGACTTATCGTCTGCGCCCCGTGCCCTGAAGCCCGTTGAAGGTAAACCACTTTACTTTACAGCTTCCGATATTATCTCGACTGAAAAATACCGGAATCTCCAGCTTAAACCATTCCATGAGGTACATGATGCAAGATATATCGTCTACTGGCCTATGACTTCCCGCGCCGCGTTGGGCGAAATGAAAGCAGCTTTAAAAGAATCGGAAGCGCGGAAGATGGAAACCGACAAAAGAACAGTTGACAGGCTCAACCCCGGGCAGCAGCAGCCGGAGTCTGATCATGGTTTCAAAAGCGAAGGTTCAGAAATGGGTATGCAGAGCAACAGGCACTTTAGAAATGCAAAGGGCTGGTTTAGCTATGACCTGAAGAATCCGGCAAAGGATGCACACATACTTCGCCTGACATATTACGGGAAGGATACAGGCAGGGATTTTGATATTTATTTGAACGACGTTAAGCTGGCGTCTGAGACTTTCAAGGGCGAAAAAGGTGATAAGTTCTTTGATGTCGATTACGAGCTTCCGGAAGCTGTAACACAGCAAGGAAAAGATAAACTGACACTTCGTTTTGAAGCAAAAAGGGGATCCAGGACAGCTGATATTTATTACATCAGATTACTTCGTTAAATCGTAAAAGTCAAGTAATCAGGATGTAAATACTTACTTTGCGTATAAACACGTGTTTTTGGAGGTCATTGTAATATGCTAAAACCATTTCTGGGGAATTTTATTATAGAATACAAATAATCTAATGAACTACCTATGAAATACAAAATTTTAGCAGTGCTTGCAGTGGCGGGTGTGTCACTTGCGAGCTGTGGATCCAATAATCAGAATAGTTCGGATTCTGATACGTCCATGATGGAGAACTCTTCAATGGATACAGTTGGAGGTACCTCAACAATGACAGATTCAATTAGCACCGACAATAGCGGTGTAGGCTCAGGGGCTGGTTCAGCCACCGGGATGGATACTACCGGAGGAACAGGTACAGGCGGAACCGGCACTGGAACTGGCGGCACTGGAACAGGTAGCGGAACAGGTACAGGTACCGGGGGAACCGGATCAAATGGAAGTGGTTCTGCTCCAACTCCAAGATAGTAGAACAAGGGCTGCAGGTTAGGAATAACATGCAGCCTTTTGTCTGTGTCTTAATTTCATTTGAATGACTTTGAACCGGTTTTGCAACTGGTTCTTTTTGTATAATAAGAGCGCAACGGTGATTGCCAATCCTGCTAACCCTTCAACGAAAACAATTGTTTGTGTGCCCCAGTGATGTGCTAGAAACCCTATTAGCAGACTTCCCAGCGGGAGCACACCCTGGTTTGCCATGATATAATAACTAATTGTACGTCCTCTCATCTCAGGGTGTGAATGCGTTTGTATGTAAGTGTTAATGGAGGAGTTCTGGATCATTAAGCCTGTTCCCGCGAATGCTGTGAAAATAAGCGCAGTAAGCAAGGAAGGCGAAATGGCGAGGGCCAGAACGGAAAAAGACAGTATGAAGCCGGAGACAATGGTAACTTTGTTCAGGTTGGTCTTAGACGTTAATCTTGCCATATAAATAGCTCCAATCAGGGCACCCAGGCCTGCCGCACTTTCAAACCAGCTGAAGGTGGTTGCATCGCCACTGAAAATATCTTTTGCAAACACGGGAAGAAGGGTAGTAAAGGGGATGATCATCAGGCTGGAAGCGGCCATCGTCAAGATAAGCGGAAAGATATCTCTGGAGGCTATAACGTGCTGGAAGCCGTCCTGGAGGTCTGTCCAGATGTTTTGCGTCGGCTTAGGCTCGTGTTTGATCTTTAATTTCATCAGCAGGAGACATATCAGCACAGCAATGAAGCTGATAAAGTTAACAAGAAAACACACTTCCTCGCCCAGGGTGCTCAGGACGATACCCGCCAGGGCAGGGCCTACAAGACGTGCTGAGTTAAAGACAGTGGAATTGAGTGCAATAGCGTTTGGCAGATCTTCTTTCTTGTCGATAAGATCAATCATCAGGGATTGCCGTGCGTTTACGTCGAATGAGTTGATGATTCCCTGAATCAGACTCAATACTCCGATCCACAGTACATTGTAATACTGGAACCAAACCATGAAGGCGAGGATTCCTGCCTGAAGCATGAGGCCGACCTGCGTAAACATCAGAACGCGGTACTTATTATGCCTGTCTACTAAGCTTCCGGCGAATGGTGAAAGGAACAGGGATGGTATCAGGCTCAGGAACGTGATGGCTCCCAATAGAAATGCAGAACCGGTAATCCTGTAAATCAGCCAGCTGATTGCTACCCGTTGCATCCAGGTGCCGACAAGTGAGATCGCCTGTCCTGTAAAAAACAAGCGGTAATTATAATATTTAAGTGAACGGAATATATTCATAGATGCTTTATAGTAAAGTAACTTTACAAAGTTACTGCTTTTACTGTCTCTAACGATAATTATATAGTCATAAATTACTTATCTTTGTAAAGTAATTTTAGTTATGGGAGACCCGGATTATGAATTGGCGGCTCAATTGCGAAGCGTTGCCACAAGGCTTACAAGACAAATCAGGAAGCAAAATATCCGTACAGATTTCTCGAACAGTGAGATATTGACTATGGCTTTGCTTGATCAGTATGGTAAACTACTACCTTCGGATCTGGCGGAGCTGGAACGTGTATCCAAGCAAGCAATATCTCAAATTATCAATCGTTTGTTTGAGGCGGGATATGTGCAGCGGGATATTATAGAGACTGACAAACGTAAAGTGGTGATCTCTTTGACGGAAAAGGGCTCAACGATGCTGGCCGAAACCCGGCGTATCAAAGAGGAGTGGCTCGCCAAGGCGATGTCGGAAGTGTTCTCAAACGAAGAACTCGCACTGATTAAAGCATTTTTGCCCTTTCTGCAACGTATTACAGATTATAACGGTTAATTTCGGCAATGTCATATATCAAGATAACGAAAAGGTTTCAGGACCTCAGTCTCGAGCAACTATACCAGATATTACAGCTTCGCAATGAAGTGTTTATTGTTGAACAGAGATGCGCCTACCAGGATCTGGATCATCTTGATGAACAGTGCCACCACCTGATGATGTATGACGAAGGCCGGCTGATCGCGTATGCAAGGATAATTCCTCCAGGGATATCTTACAAGGAGGCTTCAATTGGCCGTATTGTGACGCATGCGAAATATCGCGGAAAGGGGGTTGGTGCAATCATGATGAAGCTGATTTTATCAGACATGGAGGATCTACTGGGTAACAAGCCCATTAAGATTGGCGCTCAGCTTTATGCCGAAAAATTCTATGAGAGGTTTGGCTTTGTTAGAAGCAGCGAGGTCTATGATGAAGACGGGATAGAACATATCCAAATGATCAAATCATTCTGATGTACATACAAACTATTTTCTTCGTTATATAATTATAATATAAACGTCCAAGCTTATCCTTATGACAGAGATCTACATTAAAAATATGGTTTGTCCCCGATGCATATCAGCAGTCAGGCAGATCTTTGAGGAACATGGTCTGGATGTTGAAGAAATTGTACTTGGTTATGCGCGCGTGGGCGGTTCCCTTGACGCTCCCAAAACTGCGGATATAAGCGTGGCACTCCATGCTCAGGGTTTCGAATTGATTGATAGCGGAAAGAACCGGCTTGTAGAAGGGATAAAAACGTTGATTATTGATACAATCTTTCACCAGGGTGACGCTGTCAGGCGATGGAATTGGTCTGCGATGATAGCCGATTCCCTGTCTCACGACTATAATTATCTGAGTACTTTATTTTCTGCAACTGAGGGCGTAACTATTGAGCAATATATTATCAGACAAAAGACGGAGCGCGTTAAAGAGCTGCTGTGTTACAATGAGCTTAGTTTGAAAGAAATTGCCTTTATGCTTGGATATAGTAGCGCTGCGCATCTTTCCACTCAATTTAAGCGCGTAACATCTTATACACCCGGTCAGTTCAAGGCGATGCACCATAAGCGTAATAATCGCATTCCTCTCGACGCCATTTGAAAAAATAGACGTAATGAATTACTTTAAGATCATTTTTGCATTCTTTTTTATCGGTTCACTTTTCTCCTGTGGGGTAAAGACTCAGGTTAATCAGCTTGAAGCTCTTCAGCATTGTGTGTTTGGTGTTAATTCAATAGACAGTGTCTATCTGGCAGGTGTCCCTGTCGAAAAATTAGCAGGGAAAAGTGGTTTTGATCTGGCCCGGGCCCCGAAGCTGGCTCTGGCATTTTTCCAGCAGAAGGTACCGCTGAAGGCAAGGTTCGATCTTGGCATAACGAATCCTGGAACTGAAGACGCTGGTATAAATGATTTCGAGTACATCCTTATGATAGCTGATTATGAGCTGCTGAGGGGCGTATATGAGCGTGCAATCCTAGTTCCTGCAAATGGGGGAGAGGTAGCTGTGCCTTTTGATATAAACACCGATATCTATCCGGTAATTTCCAAGCCTGAAAATCAGCGTGTTTTATCTGATTTCTTTTCCGTCTCAAAGGATACTTCAGTCACTATTACCCTCAAGGTTAAACCAAATATTGTAGTAGCGGACCGAAAGGTTTCGTATCCGGGTTATATTGATATTAAAAAGCAATTGAGCAACCGTGAAGTTCTGAAGTACTTACAGTAATCTTTTATTTTCTTACAATCAGAATGGGTATTTTAAGCCGGTGTCTGACTGCATTTACAGTAGTGCCGAATATCATGTCTTTCATCGTTTGATGACCGTGTGCTCCCATTACTAATAAGTCAAGGTCGTTGTCGATTGCCAGCCTGGATATCGCCCGGGCAGCGTTTCCATAACCTATCCGTATCTCAGCATTATATCCCAGCTTCTCCAGATTAGAACGGTATACTTCAAGATTATCCGCATCGCTTTTAGTTTCAAAGTCCATTACCTTATCTCCGTGATATCGTGCTCCGGCTGTTTCAACGATATGGATAAGGAAGTATGTGGCGATCTTGCCGCCCTGCATAAGAGCATGTTCAATGGTAGCTTTGTCATTCTTGGAAAAGTCAACAGGGATACCGACCGCATTGTAGGAGACATTCTCCACACTTGGAATATCTAAGGCCTTTCCATGAGGTACATTTGAAGGTATCGTGGTTTGTGTTTTGAACAGTGGATGGAAGGAAACGTAAACTAGCAGGGCAATTACCGCGAGGACCACGGGGACTATGATGACATATAGCCACCAGCTATTGCTTGTGCTCATCCATGAATAGATCTCTTCGTAGACGAGCTTGATATTCAGGCTCACGATGATGACGGCACTAAGCCAGGCGAGGACTTTCACCCAGGGCTTAATCGCAAATTCACCCATCTTCTTTTTATCTGAAGTGAAATGGATCAGCGGGATTACTGCAAAACCCAGTTGGAGGCTGAGAACTACCTGACTTAGAATCAGAAGTTCGCCTAATGCTCCCTCTCCAAAATAAAGGATGGTGAAGAATGCAGGTATGATAGCCAGCAAACGTGTGAGTAAGCGTCTGAGCCAGGGCTGAATACGTAGCTTGATATGGCCTTCCATGATAATTTGTCCGGCTAACGTCCCTGTAACTGTGGAACTTTGTCCCGCAGCGATCAGCGCAATAGCAAAGAGTGCCGGTGCCAGAGAGCCAAAGATGTTGTCGAGTAGCTTGTGCGCATCCTGGATCTCTGCGACCTCGAAGTATCCGTTTTTATGAAAAGCAGTTGCCGCCAGGATTAATATCGATGCATTTACAAGGAATGCAAGGTTTAACGCAACGCTGGTGTCAATGAGGTTGTATTTTAATGATTCTTTGATGCCTTTGCTTGTGCGCTCTATCTTTCTGGTCTGAACCAGAGAAGAATGGAGATAGAGATTGTGAGGCATGACTGTTGCGCCCAGGATCCCGATTGCGATATATAGTGCATCGCCGCTTAGCATGGACGGTTCCAAGCCTGCAATTACCTCCTTCATTTCAGGTTCTATGATGAACATTTCCACAAGGAATGACAGGCCGACAATGAAAACCATCGAGAGAATGAAGCTTTCCATCACCTGCATTCCTTTATTAAGGAGGAAGAGTAATAAAACGGTATCAAGAATAGTGATAGAAACGCCCCAGATCATCGGAAGACCGAACAGTAAATTCAGACCGATAGCCATACCGATAATTTCTGCGAGATCGCATGCTACAATGGCGATCTGCGCAAGGATAAAGAGGGGAAAATTGGCCCATTTTGGATAGGCATTACGCGATGCCTGAGCAAGGTCTAGGCCCTGCACTACACCCAGTCGTACGCTAAGCGATTGCAGCAGAAGAGCAATTAAATTGGACATCAGCAGCACCCATATCAGCTGGTATCCAAATTGGCTGCCTCCGGCGAGATCGGTTGCCCAGTTGCCCGGGTCCATGTAGCCAACACTGACAAGGTATGCGGGCCCTAGAAATGACAGAAGCTTACGCCAGCCTTTCTTGCCGGCAGTAGTTACCGATGAATGTACTTCTCCAAGTGATTCGTTCATGTTTAAGCTGCGCGTTAAGCAAACCTAATAAAAAAGATTAGATTACTCTAAAATAAAAATTCTTTCTAAATTGTTTTAAATTGGCTCCATAATTAAAATAATATGCCGTTCCAACCCGATAAAACAGATTTACAAATTCTAAAGCGACTCCAGGAAAATGGACGAATTACCAACTTGCAGTTATCAAATGAGATTGGTCTTTCGCCTGCCCCCACACTTGAGCGTGTAAGAAAGCTCGAGAATTCGGGAATGATCAAGAGCTATCATGCAGTAGTTGACGAAGAAGAACTAGGGCTTGGTATAAAAACTTTCATACAGATCCAATTAGATTTTCATCATAACAATACCATTCAAACTTTTGTTGACGAAGTGAAAAAAATTGATGAGATCACGGAGTGCCACCATGTTACCGGGGGTTGTGACTTCATTCTAAAGGTCTATGTTAAAGACATCAAATCTTACGAGAAGTTGATTATGGAGAAAATCGGTAAGATTCAGGTGGTGAAAACGTTCCAGACGATGATGATACTTTCAACAAGTAAAAAGGAAGCTGTGCTCCCTTTTCAATATTAAATTTGCCAGTTAATAGGTGTTTGTCCCTGGTTCTCTAAAATCTCATTGGTTTTAGAGAAGTGACGACATCCGAAGAAGCCGCTATAGGCAGAGTAGGGGGAAGGGTGCGCTGCCGTCAGGATAGTATGCTTTTTCGCATCAATCAAAGGGATTTTGGCCTGAGCATTTTTCCCCCATAGCAAGAACACTAATCCTGAACGTTTTTCGGACAGCGTTTTAATAGCCTGGTCTGTGAAGATCTCCCAGCCTCTTTTGTGGTGGGAAGCAGGCTCTCCTTTTCTGACAGTGAGTGTTGCATTAAGAAGAAGTACTCCCTGGTCTGCCCATTGAGTGAGCTCACCGTGCTGTGGTACGACAAAACCGGGAATATCGCTTTGAAGCTCTTTGTAGATACTTCTTAAAGAAGGAGGGACGCTCACTCCCTTTTGCACCGAGAAAGACAGCCCGTGCGCTTGTCCGTTTCCATGGTAGGGGTCCTGTCCCAGGATCACCACTTTTACTTTATCAAAGGGAGTGTGATTGAAAGCGTTAAAAATCAATGAACCCGGGGGAAAGATCACTTTACCTTCCTGCTTTTCTTTTTGCAGAAAAGCTTTCAGATCTGTCATGTATGGCTTTTCAAATTCTTCTGCAAGAACGGCTTTCCACGATTCATTAATTAACACAGTCATAATTCTATATTTTTGGTTTTGGGAGCTAAATAAGCGATATTTGCAACCTGTTTAATAAGAAATACAAATATGCCAAATTTTGTCAGATTAATAATCGCCTTTGCCTTGTTAGGGGCAACCATTGCCTTGATGTTTTTTAGTTATTGGGGCTGGGGAGTGCTGGTGCTTTTACTATCAATTATCGTCTTTGTTACCTTTTTCTTTAACGAGAAGATGTTGATAGCACAATATTATCTGAGGAAGGAAAATATGGAAGCTTCAGAAACCTGGTTGAAGAAGATCAAAAACTATGAAAGCGAACTTCTGAAAGCTCAGCATGGTTATTATCATCTTTTGATCGGTTTGATTGAGTCGCGGAAGGCGCCTTTACAGTCTGAAAAATACTTTAAGAAATCTCTCGCACTTGGAATGACGATGGATCATAACATTGCTCTGGCAAAGCTTAGCCTGGCGGGTATTGCCATGGCAAAGCGCAACAAGCGCGAGGCTACCATGTACTTGCAAGAGGCGAAGAAAGCTGATAAAAATAAGTTGCTTGCCGAGCAGATTAAGATGATGCAGGGACAGATGGGACAGCTGGATAAGCAGCAGGTTCAGACGAGGGGCTTCAGACCGAGATAGGTCTTTGCCCTTTATTTGTCGTCCAGATGGTCGAATAGGTTGATGCGCTGATCATTTGCTCTTTTGCTGATGATATCTTCTTCATCTTCGTGAAGCATCGACTTGAAGAAAGTTTCTGCCTGAATGCGTTTGATAAGCGTGTTAATCAACGAAAGGTCGAAGTCTTGCTTGCTTAGCTTAATGAGATATTCTTTTTCTGTTATCTCGATACTTGATAGATTCATAGTTATTATTTTAATAACGAAAATAAGAAAGCCCTGTAAACTTAATATTTACAGGGCTTTATCTTTATGTTAAGAGCTGAAAAGTGTATTATTCAAACCACTCCATAACGGCATCTTTTGACGGTACGGTAATATCCAGCTTCAACTTCTTGCGCATTCCACCTAAGTCATTAAATACTTTATTTGGATTGGCAGCCTTTAGTTCTTCTATGGTATTGAATCCCATTTTTAAAAGTACAGGTACCCATTCTTCGGGTACGCCTATTGCTACGTAGTCGCTTACAGAAGCTACTTTCAATTTCTTCTCGGCACGCATCTGAGGGAAGAACAGAACTTCCTGAATTGTACTTTGGTTTGTCATCAGCATGACCAGACGGTCTATTCCGATACCTAATCCGGCTGTAGGAGGCATACCATATTCAAGTGCCCGGAGGAAGTCTTCGTCCATGGCCATGGCTTCTTCGTCGCCGCGGTTTGCCAGCAGGAGTTGGTCTTCGAAACGTGCTCTTTGATCTATAGGGTCGTTAAGCTCCGAATAGGCATTTCCGATTTCCTTGCCGAGAACGAAAAGCTCAAAACGCTCAACCAGGCCTTCCTTGCTTCTGTGTTTTTTGGCGAGAGGAGTCATTTCGATAGGGTAATCAGTAATGAAGGTTGGCTGAATTAAGTTTGCTTCTACCTTTTCACTGAAGATCTCGTCGATCAGCTTGCCTTTACCCATTGATGCGTCTACCTCGATATTTAAGTCGCGGCATACCTGACGCAGGGAGGCTTCGTCCATGCTTGATACATCAATGCCGGTGTATTTCTGTATGGATTCGAACATAGACAGTTTTTCATACGGTCCGGTAAAGTCAATAATGTGCTGTCCGACAGTGACCTTGGATTGGCCGTGAATAGCGTGGGCGATTTTCTCAAGACATTCCTCGACCATTCCCATCATCCACACGTAGTCGCGATAAGCGACATAGATTTCCATCGCTGTGTACTCTGGATTATGCGTGCGGTCCATTCCTTCGTTACGGAACATCTTGCCGAATTCATACACTCCATCAAAACCGGCAACAATCAGACGCTTCAGGTAAAGTTCGTTCGCGATGCGGAGGAACAGAGGCATGTCGAGGGTATTGTGATGTGTCATGAACGGTCTCGCGGCTGCACCTCCGTGTATGGATTGCAAGATCGGCGTTTCTACTTCCATCCAGCCCTGGCTATCGAAATAGTTTCGCATGGTGCTGATAACCTTTGAGCGATTGATGAAAATCTGCTTAAGGTCAGGGTTAACGGTCAGATCCACATAACGCTGACGATAACGCATTTCTGGATCGGTAAATCCGTCGAATATGTTTCCTTCTTCATCGCGTTTTACCACGGGAAGGGGCTTAAGCGACTTTGACAGTAGTGTCATTTCGGTAACGTGGATCGATATTTCTCCTGTCTGAGTGGTAAATACAAAACCCTTAACACCGATAAAGTCACCTATATCCAGTAGTTTTTTAAATACGGTGTTGTAAAGTGTTTTGTCTTCCCCGGGACAGATATCGTCACGCTTGATATAGACCTGCATTCTTCCGGTTGAATCCTGTAGTTCAGCAAAAGATGCGCTACCCATGATCCGGCGGCTCATGATCCTTCCGGCAAAGCTGATATTCTTGTACGAAGTTTTATCTCTTTCGTAGTTTTTCAGAATGTCTTCAGTGGTAACGTTTACTTGATATGCTTCTGCGGGATAAGGATCTATTCCCAGATTGCGGAGCTGCTGCAGTGCCTCACGGCGTATAATTTCCTGTTCGGATAAGCCAATACTCATTCTTTGTAATTTTTGCAAATATAGATATTCGAGCGTAGTGTACCAATCTATGCCGGTTTTTACTCGCTAAAACTTTCTTCTGTGTACAGCAGGTTTATATCGTCGGCGTATTTTTTCTCTATCACTTTACGTTTTGCCTTGAGGGAAGGTGTCATTTCGCCCGCTTCTATAGAGAACGGTGTGCGCTTAACTTTAAAGTTCTTGATACGTTCGAATTTTGCCAGTTCACCGGAAAGTCTTTTGATGTCGTCACTTATCCAGGAGATTACCTCGGCTTCTGAAATAAACATCTCCGGGCGTTCGAAGAACTGTTCGGTAAAGCCAAACGTTTCTTGTAGCGATTCTTTCGAGGGGACGACAATAGCGGTAATGTATTCGCGTTTGTCGCCAATAAGGAATATCTGTTCGATCTTCTGACTCTTGAGGTAAGTGTTTTCTACCGGGGTAGGATAGATGTTCTTACCAAAAGAATTTACGAGGATGTTTTTTATTCTATCTGTTATTTTAAGATTTCCTTTATAAAATTGACCGATATCCCCAGTATGGAACCAGCCATCCGGATCTATCACCAGGGCCGTTTCTTCGTTCTTGTTCCAATATCCCTTCATGACGCAATGGCCTCTTACGATGATCTCTCCTTCTGGTGATTCAAGATTTTCGTTGAAGGAATGATGTGTTTGAACGGTATGTATTTTCTTTGTGTCTACATCCTGAATGCCCACTTCGATACCTGGAAGGATGCGGCCAACGGTGCCGTATATCTGCCGGTCGTACTCTGTAACGGACATAACCGGAGAGGTCTCCGTCAGACCGAATCCCTCGAGTACTTTAATGCCCAGGTTCCCGAAGAATTCACCTACATTTTTTGGAAGTGCGGCTCCGCCTGAGATAAAGAACTTCAGGTTTCCACCGGTTTTTTCTTTTATTTTACTGAATACCAGTTTGTCTGCCAGTTTTTGCTGCAGCGATAGTAGAAGGCCTGCCGACTTTCCGGACTCGATCACATTTCTGTATTTTTCTCCGGTTGTTAGTGCCCAGTTAAAGATAGCAGCTTTAGGACCACCACCCTGGGTACCGCTCTTTATCGCCTTATCATGAATGCGCTCCAGCAGACGCGGTACGCAAGCCATGATGCTGGGCTTTACCTCTTCCATGTTGCGTGCAAGCAGCTCCAGACTCTGAGAGAAAGCGATCCGGCATCCTTTTGTGCATGATATATGGTAAGTCGCGGTGCGCTCAAATACATGAGAGAGGGGCAAAAAAGACAAAAACATATCGTCTTTCGTAACGACCGGAATTTGTTGCAGGCTGGCCTTCGCATTTTCCACGAAATTGGAGTGGGTAAGCATTACTCCCTTCGGGATGCCGGTAGTGCCGGAAGTGTATATAAGGGCAGAGAGGTCAGATGGGAGGATGGCTTCCCGACAGGCGTCGATCTGTTTTTTACGCTCGCCTAAAGACTTCTTCCCTTCTTCGATCAACTGCTTGAAGCCGATTATACCTGCGCTGATACTAACGTCCTGAATGTGTTTTTCGAACTGATCAAAAGCAGGAATGATGCGTTGAAGGGATGGACAGTTGTTAGCAACCTTAAAGATTTTTTTCAACAAAAACGCGGTTCCTACAATGATTGTTCTGATACCGGCATCGTTGATAATATACTCGATTTCACTTTCCGTAAGAGTAGGATATATGGAAACGTTTACAGCGCCTATTTGTTGAAGCCCCTGATCGTAGAAGATATATGATGGGGAGTTTTCGAGTATCAGTCCCAAACGGTCACCTTTCCGGATGCCCATATCCAATAAGTAAGAAGATACAGCGTCCGCATTGTCGAGCGTCTCCTTATAGCTAATCTCTTTCCATGAATCACCTGCCTTGTGCAGAAGAAAAGTATGATTTTCCGGATGAATGTTCGTTACTATATTCCGAAGCAGAGAAGGAACTGTGTTGGGTTCTTTGGTATGATGCATCTAAGTTATATTGGTTGTCAAAACAATTTACTGATATTATGACAGATATACAAAAAGGGGCTTAAAGGCCCCTTCTGCATCACAAAGATATTATTTTGTGTTAAACTGAAAAACTTTCTCCACAACCGCAGGTGCGTGTCGCATTCGGGTTGTTAAAGCTGAAGCCCTTTCCGTTGATTCCGTCTGAGAAATCAAGTTCAGTGCCTGCCAGATAAAGGAAAGACTTCATATCCAGTGCTATTTTGATGCCTTTATCTTCAAAGAACTGATCGTCAGCTTTGGTTATGTTGTCAAAGTCCATATTGTAAGACAATCCTGAGCAGCCACCGCTCTGAACAGAAACCCTGAGGAAGTAGGATTCATCGTAATTTGAGTCTTTAACCAAATCTTCGATTCGTGCTTTTGCTTTTTCTGTTACTGTTATCATTGTATTGGTGTTTTGATCATTAATTTAACAACGAGGTTGTTAACATGTTTGTTGTATAAATTGTTGCTTAGATGTATTATTTGGATGAATTGTTTTCTTCCTGCGCCATTATCCAGGTAGGAGAGATGCTTCTCAGATGCTCTACGGCCCTGGTAACCTGTTCGATTGTGAAGTCTATTTCCTCGTCTGTATTAAAGCGGCCGACCGCAATACGGATAGCAGAATGGGCAAGCTCATCGCTAAGACCCAGGCTCTTCAATACATAAGAAGGTTCTAATGATGCAGAGGTACATGCAGATCCGGACGAAACCGCAATGCCTTTCATTGCCATCATCAGTGCCTGACCATCAACGTGCTCAAAGGAAAGGTTCAGAACATTCGGCAATCTTGAGGACCGGTCTCCGTTGATAGAGGTATTTTCAATTTTTTGAAGTGCTGATTCGAGTTTGTTGCGCAGACGAAGAAGTCTGGATTGTTCTTCCGGCCCGGCAGCAGCGCAAAGCTCTGCCGCTTCGCCCAATCCGACGATTCCCGGAACATTCAAGGTGCCCGAGCGGAAGCCGCGTTCGTGGCCTCCTCCGTGAATCTGGGCCGATATGGTTACCCTTGGATTGCGTCGCCTCACATAAAGTGCACCAACGCCTTTTGGACCATACATCTTGTGGGCAGAAAGAGCAAGCAGGTGAATGCCATCTTCCATCACGTTAACCGGAATTTTACCGATAGCCTGAGTGGCGTCTGAGAAAACCAGAATACTGTTGTCCGCCGCTATCTGTGCAATCTCCCTCATCGGCTGGATAACACCTGTTTCATTATTGGCGTACATTATTGCTATCAGAATGGTAGCCGGAGTTATAGCGGCCTTGAGGTCTTTAATATCTATTAACCCCTCAGTATTAACAGGAAGATAAGTAATATTAGCACCCATCTTTTCGAGATGCTTGCAGGAATCAAGGACTGCCTTATGTTCGGTAACGCAAGTGATGATATGATTGCCTTTGGTCCGATAGCTTTCGAATGTGCCTTTCAGCGCCAGGTTAACTGCCTCTGTAGCTCCTGATGTAAAGATAATTTCGGTATGGTCTGCACCTATCAGGCTGGCTACCTGCTGGCGGGCTTTATCTACTGCTTCTTCGGCAATCCAGCCAAAACTATGGTTCCGGCTTGCCGCATTACCAAACTTATTGGTGAAGTAAGGCAGCATTACATCTAATACCCGCTGGTCTACCGGAGTTGTTGAGTTATTGTCGAGATAGATTGGGAGATTCATAGTTTCTGTAGCGAGCGTAGCTGTGGCAAAGGTAAGAAAAGTTTAAGGGGGTCATGACGTTTTGGCTTCATTCCAGTTAATTAATGCGTCATTTTTTTGACATAATGGATGATTATCCTATATTTGCCACTTGAACCGGTAAGCGATGCTGAACAAAGTGAAATTACATTTTGATGTAATGGAAATTTATTTCATATTTGCGCCCTGAAAAAGTTTAGATCATGAAGGCTGATTTGCACCCAAAAAATTATAGATTAGTTGTTTTTAAAGACATGTCAAACGACTATTCTTTCATTACAAAATCTTGTATTGACACTAAGGAATCCATTAAATGGGAAGACGGTAACGAATACCCTCTTATTAAATTGGAAATCTCTCACACATCTCACCCGTTCTATACAGGTAAGATGAAACTGGTAGATACTGCCGGTCGTATTGATAAATTCCGTACACGTTACTCTAAGAAGTAATATTTCTCAAAATATTTTTGAAAGTCCGGGTTAACAGCCTGGACTTTTTTTATTTTTGACCTAAATGACCATTACTTTATTTGATGATTCTGCACGCGATAATCTGTTACCTCTGACATTTACACGGCCTGTTGCCATGCTCAGAGTTGGGATTTTGACCATCGCAGAAAAATGGGCGAAACATCTGGACAGCGATATCGCCTTTCTAACAGTTCCATATCTCCAGGAAAAATATCCTTACTATCACCATTCGGACAGCTTATTTATAAATGGTTCTGTATGCCCCGACGAGTATCTGGTCGAAGCGATCAGGTCACTAAAAACAGGCGAAGCATTATATACTGCCGATGTTTTACTGGCAGTAAGGGGAGCGAAAGCTGAGTCAGGTGTCCCCGTCATAGACCTTGAAGGTTTTAAACTCATTTCCTATACCCGCGATTATTGTCGCATTGCGTATCCTGAACATATATTTTTGCAGAACGAACAAGAGATTGTCCGGGACTTTAAGTTGATCACAGCCGGCAGGACTTCTGCTTCCCTGAGCCCAACAAATACAGTTCTGGGGGACCAGATTTTTGTAGAGGAAGGAGTGGAAGCAGAATGCAGTACCTTCAATACCTTGAAAGGTCCCATCTATCTGGGCCGCAACTCCGGTGTATGGGAGGGATCTATGGTTCGGGGAGCGTTTGCACTGTGTGAGGGCGCGCAGCTGAAGATGGGCACCCGGATATATGCCAAAACTACCATTGGTCCATACTGCCGTATTGGTGGCGAAGTTAATAATGCTGTTATAATGGGTTATTCGTCCAAAGGACATGACGGGTATCTGGGCAACTCCGTTATTGGAGAATGGTGTAATCTGGGGGCGGACACAAATAATTCGAACCTTAAAAACAACTATGCTTCGGTAAAGCTCTGGGATTATGCGAATGACTGCTACAGAGATACCGGTTTGCAGTTTTGCGGTCTTATTATGGGTGATCACTCCAAATGCAGCATCAATACCATGTTCAATACAGGAACGGTTGTTGGTGTAAGTTCCAATATATTCGGAGCCGGGTTTCCGGAAAATTTCGTACCTGACTTTTCGTGGTACGGAATTGGCAACAATGCCGAGTATCGTCTGGATAAAGCTATTGAAACAACTGAACGTGTTTTCGCCCGAAGAGAGAAGGAGCTGGATAATGTGGAAAGGGGTATCTTTACAGCGATATTTGATTTAACCAAACATTACAGAAATATAAAAACTAAATTATGAGAAAAAAAATTGTTGCAGGAAACTGGAAGATGAACCTTGACTATTCAGCAGGGCTAAGTTTATTCTCTGAAGTGGTTAATATGGCGAAGGATGAGATCCGCGGAGATCAGAAACTGGTTGTATGTCCTCCCAGCCTTTACCTGCATAGCCTTAGTCAGATGGCAGGTCAGACCACGAACGTGAGTATTGGTGCTCAAAATATCCACCAGGCAGAAGCAGGTGCCTATACAGGCGAAATATCCGCGTCTATGGTAAAATCAGTCGGTGCTGAATACGTTATCCTTGGTCATTCTGAGCGACGTCAATATTTCGGCGAAACTAATGAGCTTTTAGCAGAAAAGACAAGAGCCGCTATAAAGGCGGGTTTGAAGCCTATCTTCTGTATCGGAGAGACGTTGGAAGAGAGAAATGGCAATACGCATTTTGACGTAATAAAGAGACAGCTTGCGGAGGGCGTTTTCGAACTTGGTGTAGGTGATTTCTCTACTATCGTGCTTGCTTATGAGCCTGTTTGGGCAATTGGTACAGGTGTAACTGCAAGTCCTGAGCAAGCTCAGGAAATCCATGCATTTATACGTAAGGAAATAGAGGCACGATACGGAGATGCAGTTGCAGAAGACACCACTATATTATACGGTGGAAGCTGTAACCCGAAGAATGCGGCTGAGCTTTTTTCTCAGGCAGATATTGACGGTGGACTGATCGGAGGAGCGTCGCTTAAATCAAGGGACTTTCTAGACATTGCAAAAGTTTTTAATAACTAAGATTTGAATTACTACGAGTTTGTTTTTAAAATAGAACAAGGCGAAGAAGTTTATCGGGACCTGCTCATCCATTCTTTGGGTGAAGCAGGTTTTGATACTTTTGAGGAGACCGAAAGCGGCTTTAATGCTTACATATCGGAAAGCCAGGCGGAAGGATTAGAGGAAGAGCAACTTTTCGCTCCATTCCGGGATATTGTCTCTTTTTCATACGAGAAAAACTTTATCCCTCAAAAAAACTGGAATGAAGTATGGGAAAGTAATTTTGAGCCGTTGACTATCGGTAATCAATGCTATGTACGGGCGACGTTCCATGAGTCCCGGCCTGAGTTTCCGATCGAGATTGTCATTGATCCTAAAATGTCGTTTGGTACGGGACATCACCAGACAACCTCTATGGTAATGGAGTTTATTCTGACGATAGATTTTGTTGGAAAGTCGGTATTGGATATGGGATGCGGAACAGCAATTCTGGCCATACTTGCGGCAAAGCAGGGGGCTAAAGATATTACCGCGATTGATTATGACCCGGTTTGCTTTGAGAGTACACTGGAGAATATAGCGTTGAATGACGTCAGCTTTATCAAGGCTTTGTGTGGTTCCCGGGAAGTAATTCCCGATACCAAATATGATGTTGTCTTAGCGAATATCAACAGAAATATCTTGCTCGACCAGATCGAGAGCTACGCAAATGTGCTCAACACCGGGGGAATCTTGATTTTAAGTGGTTTTTACGATGAAGATTGCGAAGTACTGCTTGAGAAGGCAGCAGAGTTTGGTATACATTTTTCTGAAAAACATCTGTCGGACAACTGGGCATCACTTAAACTTGTGAAAGCCTGATATAAAGATTTTTATGCGCGTACATTTTATAGCAATAGGGGGCAGCGCCATGCACAACCTGGCAATCGCTCTGAAGTTAAAAGGATATGAGATATCTGGTTCCGATGATGCAATCGTTGAGCCTTCATCATCCAGGTTAAAGAAGCACGGAATCTACCCCCATGAGCTAGGTTGGAACGCAGAACGGATTCGCCCGGGGCTGGATGCAGTGATTTTAGGAATGCACGCCCGTGCCGATAATCCTGAATTGCTAAAGGCGCAGGAATTAGGAATCAAGGTATATTCTTATCCGGAATATATCTTCGAACAGTCCAAAGACAAGCTGAGAGTAGTAATAGGCGGAAGTCACGGAAAGACGACTATTACCTCGATGATATTGCATGTATTGCAACAATGCCATATTGATTTCGATTATCTGGTCGGCGCTCAACTGGCCGGCTTTGAAACCATGGTCAAGATCACTGATGCAAAGATTATTGTTATTGAAGGTGACGAGTATCTGTCGTCGCCTATAGACCGGCGACCGAAGTTCCATCTGTATCATGCGCATATAGGGGTGATTAGTGGAATCGCCTGGGATCACATTAACGTATTTCCAACTTTTGAAAATTACGCTGAACAGTTCGGCTTGTTTATAGAAAGTATGGAGCCGGGAGGGACGCTGTTCTTTAATCAGGACGATGAAGCGGTGAATACTGTTATTAAAAGTGATCAATCAAGGGTGGATAAGATTGGGTATTCTGCTATTGGTAGTGTTACAAAAAATGGGGTGACATATCTACAAAGTGGGAATGATGAAATAGCGCTTCATGTCTTTGGTGAACATAATTTATACAATATGCAGGCGGCTTACTCAGTTTGCGGAAAGCTGGGTGTTAGTAAGGATAAGTTTTACGAGGCCATCGCCTCTTTCAAAGGAGCTTCCAGGAGGTTGGAACTTTTAGCCGCAAATGAAAGCACTGCGGTTTATAAAGATTTTGCTCATTCGCCGTCGAAGTTGAAAGCAACTGTTCAGGCAGTAAAACAACAGTTTTCGGACAGAGAATTAGTTGCAGTGATCGAACTTCATACGTTCAGCAGCCTTAACCCGGATTTCCTTTCAGAATATAAAGGAAGTATTGACAAGGCAGATATACCTGTCGTCTACATCGATAACAAGACTTTCGAGCAAAAAAAGCTTAAGCCTTATGACTCAAATGTTGTAAAAGCAGCATTTGGTAATAATAAGTTGATTTTTTTTAATAATTGTGAAATATTGGACGAATTTTTGAGTTGTATTAATTATAAGGGTAAAAATTTGCTTCTTATGAGTTCAGGTAATTTTGGCGGATTGGATCTTGATGCAGTGGCCAAACGTACGGTCGATCATACAACCAAAGAATAAACGAAATGAATACACTAGGAAAAAAAATCAGGCTTCTCCGCCATCAAAACGGCTGGAGTCAGGAGGACGTGGCCAAGCGGTTGGACATATCTATTCCTGCGTTTTCCAAAATTGAAACGGGAATTACGGATATTAACCTGTCCCGGTTGGAACAGATCGCAAAATTATTTGATTTGTCTGTTATTCAACTGCTGACATTTAACGACTCAGAGGAACAGGAGAAGTATGTCTCTGACCTTGAGGTAAGCAATAAGAAGCTTCGAGAGCGTGAGACGGAGATTATTGCTCTTCAGAAGAAGATCATTGATCTGTTTGATGAACTGAGACAATCGAAAGTGTTGTCGTAAGGACCCGCGTGAAACCGCGGGTACCGGCTTTTAAAAACTCTTTCTAAGGGTTACATGCTTTTTCCCGAACGAAGCTCCGGTAGCTTCATGGAGTGCGAGCATCTTGTCGTTAAAATCGCCAACCCAGGACAATTCAAGTTCCTTGTACTTACCAAGAGGTAATACATATTCTTTAAGCTTAATAAACATAGCGGATTCTAAGCCGTGTTTCTGATATGCAGTTTTCGTTCCCATGACGATTGCGCGCATTCTTGATACACCTTTCCATCGCAGGTAAAGGAACTTGATCTTCTCGATCAGCCCAAGCTTCCCATTGAAGGATTTGATTATTTGATTTGCATCAGGAAGGATTATAACGAAAGAGGCCGGTTCTCCGTTAATATATGAAAACCATATCAGATTGGGATCCATAATCGTTTTCATCTTTTGGAAAGTTTCAATTATGGTGGCGTTATCGATAGGAGCGAAGTTGTCAAAGTCTTTCCACGCATCGTTATATATTTCCATAAAGTCACGCGCAAAATCGTTGATCTTTTTTGGGTCGAGTGGTTTAAAGCTATAGCCCGGTTTCTTAATTACCCAATTGGCGATTCGTGTAAAGCGTTCAGGGAACGGCTTGTTTACATCAAGATGATTGGTTATCTGCTCATAAAGAGGTTGAAATCCGTAATTTTCAAATATGGATTTATAATAGGGGTGATGGTAGTTCATCCCGTAAGACGGCTGAGTGAATCCTTCTACCAGCAGCCCCCAGAAAGTATCGTTCTCTCCGAAGTTGATAGGACCGTCCATCGCTTCCATGCCATGTGATTTCAGCCAGTCTCTTGCCGTATCAAAGAGAAGGTTAGCAGCCAGTTGATCGTTTACGCATTCAAAAAAGCCTATTCCGCCGGTTGGCTGCGGATAAGTGAAAGCCTTTTTTTCGTTTATGAACGCTGCGATACGTCCCAAAAGATCACCGGATGGGCTTTTTAAAATCCATCTGGTGATCTTGCCGTGTTTGTGGAAATTGTTCTTCGCGGGGTCAAATACTGCCTCCACGTCATTGTCAAGAGGAGAAACCCAAACCTTCGCATCCTTATATATGATTCTTGCTATATCTAGAAATTGCTTTCTGTCTTTTTTATCTTTTACTTCAGTAATAATCATATTTAAAAGGTTGTCAGGCTGTAGCTGTAAGCCGTCGGGTTACATATCCTGAATTAAGGTTGAGTAGAGTCTCTAAAACTCATCGTCGTCAAAGTCATTCAAATCGTCGAAGCCACCAAGATCTTCGATCGGATCGGTAAACCCATCTTCGTCTTCGTTAAAAAGCTCGTCATCTAACTCTTCCGGTTCAATCACTGAATTTTTCATGTTTGTATTTGCTCTTAAGTTATTTTCTGCTTTGCCAATTGCGGAGTCATTTCGCCCGTCTAAATTTAGAAAAATTTTGCTTCAGCTTATTCTTATCTGGAGTCAAAAATAACAGAAAATTGGGCTTCTGAGAAACGTAATCAAGTATTCTCATTCAGATCCATCTCCGATGACATCAGCGTCGGCTGGTAAATCCTTTATCTGAGGGAGTTCCGCAGCAGAGTTGATACCAAAGTAGTCCATAAATGTGGTGCTTGTACTATACAGTAGCGGCTTTCCAATAGCTTTGGCCTTGCCCGAGATGGTTATCAGATCCTTTTCAAGGAGCTTTTGTATCGTATAATCGCAGTTTACTCCTCTGATTTGTTCGATATCAAGCTTTGTGATGGGTTGTTTATAAGCTATGATCGACAGCGTTTCCAGTGCGGCCTGACTTAGTTTCTTTTTTGAACGTTGTGTTTGCAGTTTATGTACCGTGATGTGATAAGCTGATTTCGTCAGAAACTGGTATCCGCCGTTTACTTCTACAACTGAAAAAGGAAATTCGTCACCGCTGTATTTTCTGATGATAATATTAAGGTGATCCTGAAGCTCTGCTAAGGAAGGATTTACGTCGTAAATTTCCTCCAGGACGAGTAAAATATCTTTTTGTGTAATGCTCTGCTCTGATGCAAATATCAGCGCTTCGATATGTTGTGCTATATTTTCCAATGGACTGTAAAGGTAGCCAAAGTAAAATTTAAGCTAAAAAAAAAGCGGTGAAACTTTTGGGAAGCTTCAACCGCTAAACACACACTTAGATAAAAATATTTTATTGTTTGACAATCATATTCGATGACACAATAATAGGTATATGGTAAATAATCTGATAATGAATTGAGTAATCGGCTGCTATGAATGAGTAAACGGTTTGAGAGGGATTTTTACTGTTACAATTGTTCCACCCGTTGCTTGTTGAGATACGGAAATAGATATCGTGTTTTTGTTGAATTTGTTCATCAGACCAATTCTTTGTTGTGTTAATTGCATCCCTCTGCTGATATGGTCACTACTTTTTGATTTTATTGATTCATCAATTCCTACGCCGTTGTCGCGGATTGTTAAAACCAGATTGTGATCGGCATTGATGATATCCACCCGTATTTCGCCTGGATCATTCATCGGCATAATGCCATGCCATATCGCGTTTTCCACGTAAGGTTGCAGCAACATCGATGGTATATAGGTATCAGCCAGATCAATATCGGTATTGGTATTGATGCTGTAGCTCATTTTTTCTCCAAAGCGAAGTTTTTCCAAGGAAAGATACAGACCAAGGTAGGTTATTTCTTCCTCAATGCTGATATAGCTTTTGTTACAGATGTCGAGGTTCTTGCGGATCAGTCTGGCAAAACCTGTAAGAACCTGGTTTGCCATGGTGTTGTCTCTCGTATTGATGAAATACTGAATTGAGTTCATTACATTGAAAATGAAGTGAGGATTCATCATCGCTTGTAATGCCTGTTGCTCTAGAGATATCAGCCTGGTCTTCGTGAGTAATTTCTCTTTCTCCTTAATCTGTTTAACTCGGTAATAGCGGCGCATTATCAAGAAGAGCAGAAATGTCGCAGACGCCGCAGCAAGAGCGATGAACCACCAACGCATCCAGAAGGGTTCATCAATGTTCAGATGGATTCTTGTAGGTTTGGTCCAGCCCGTATACATGCTCTTCGCCCTTATCTCCAGATCATACTGACCAGGTTTCAAGGAACTGAATTCTATTGTTTGCTCATCTGTTTCAATCCAGGACTCTCTCCGGTTGGTTCTGTAGCTGTATATTACTCGTTTCGGATTTGCATAATCCATGCAGATAAAAGTCACGCTGACATTATTCTCCAGGTGAGAAAGATTTTTTATCTGCTCAAAGGTTGAGGGCTTATTGTTTACCGAAATAGAACGTATGAGTACCGGGGGTATTGTCGTCTTTTCATGTCTGAGAGTCTCTTTAAAGATAGTTAAACCGCTATTACTGGCGATATAGGCGGTGTCATTCTTAACGTAGAGGTCGTTAATTTCATTAGATAGGAGTCCTTTTTCGGTATCGTAGTTATTGACTTCAGCCTTGCCCGGATGAAAGCCTATTTTACTTATGCCTTTTCCTGTTACGACCCAGGCATTCGTTCCTTCAACAAAAAGCTTCTTGCAGATATTGCTCGGCAGACCATCTCTTGTGGTAATTGTTTTTATAAGCTTACCTTCTTTCAGTACGAAAATGCCGAACCCGTATGAAGGGCATATAACGGTATTGTCGGGCAAGGTAGCGATATCGGTAATCCGGTGTCTGAGCTGTGGATATTTCTTATAAAGTTCCATCAGGCTTTCGTCCTTTAAATAATGAAGACCCCGTATGTTCGAAAACCACAACCCTCCATCGCGATCATAATGCACGGCGAAGGCGCGACTGAGGAAACGTGGAAGGGTTGAAAGATTTGAATAGGAACTTTGATTGGTCTCTTTTTCCTTTAATATATAAACACCGGAGGCCAGTGCTACCGCTACATTTCCCTTATTATCGAGGCTGAACGACTTCAACGCATAACGGCTCCATTTGGGATCGTTCAGCAGGTTGATTTGTTTTCCGTTGTTGAGAATTTTCATCAGGCTATTTTCGGAGGCATACCAAAGTGATCCGGAAGATGTCTTATAATCAAGCTTTTTTACCGGATCATATTTATTTAAGGGCCGGGATAGTATGTTTTGAATTGTCTCGGCATTCAAGATGTCGAGACTTCCGTTGCTGTATCCAAGAAGAACTTTGTTGCCAGATTTTACAATACTTGTGATTGCATCGGCCGACAGACCGTCTGACTTTGTGATGTGTCTTGTGAAATTTTTCTGATAGGGTAGAAGGTATATTCCCCTGCCTATGGTCGAGATCCAGATATTCCCTTGCCTGTCTTTAAGAATATGTGAAATGTTGAGGTTTTTCAGGTGGTGTTCAAAAATTCTGTTACGGTTGTGGTGTAATCTCAAGCCGAAGCCCATGGTTCCGATCCATATGTTATTTCTTTCCAAAAGCAGGCCACTAACAGCGGAAGGCGTTTTATGCGGGATATCATCTGTCTTTTTCACTTGATAACCATCATATTGCATCAGTCCGCCGGAGCTAAGGAAGAAGATCTTTTTCTCCTCTTTATCATAAAATATTGCTTTTGGCGACGATGGATAATTTTTCAGGGGAACTCGTGCAAACCCCTTCTTACCCAGTTTAAAAAAAGATCTTTCTGAAAATGCAATCAGGTCTTTCTGAGGTGTTTCCGAGACGAAGGCGTTCACGAATGAGTGTGTGGAAGAAGAGAAGATGCGAATCTTTTTTTTTGTATCTATCTGGATCAGCTTGTTTTGGTTTGTTGAGAACCAAAGTCTTGCCGATGAATCTTCAAAAAAAGAGGTAAGGCTTCCGTTGCCCATGCTCTTTTTTAGCCATGGGTCGGTTGACGTATTGAAAAATCTTTCATTGAAAAAATAGCTTAGTTTTCCGTTAAGCGTAAGAAACCAGATTCTACCGGAAGAATCCTCATGTATCTGAAGAACTTCATTGTCTGATAGCCCGTTATCCATTGTGAACAACTCAAATTTATTACCATCAAAGCGATTAACACCACTTTCTGTTGCAATCCAGATGAAATCTTTACTGTCTTGAAAGATGTAGTAGACCGTTGAGTTGGCCAGACCATCGTTCACCGAATAGTGTCTGAAATTGAGAGTTGCGGAGAACGTTTCGATAGCGGGCAACAACGCAATGAGGAGAAGGGCTAATTTGACGCAGAATCTCATGTCACTATCTTTGAAAGTACAGCCTTGACCGCTCCTGGAATTCATTTGATCTTCTTCTCGAAACGGGGAGTGTGGTGCCGTCTTTCAAAGTCACCTGGGTTCCATTCTTGCTGGAATATTCCTTTACAAACCGGAAGTTGATAATTATTGATTTATGGATGCGCATGAAGTTACCCTCTTCGAGATAGAGCTCAAATTCCTTAAGTGGTTTGGAGATCACCATCTTGTCGCCCTTCTTCAGATGGAAAATTGAATAATTGCTATCGGCTTCGACATACATGATCTCGTCGAGATCGATCACATGGTATCCGTGGGCATGCGGCAAAGTGATTTTGGATTTGGAGCCGGTGGTTTTTGCCGGCTCTTCCGTTCCCTGTTCTGTTTTCGTCAAAGTAGTCTGAGCACTGGTAAGCTCGGCCCATTTTGCTGCCTTGTTCACCGATTCCTTCAATTCTGATATATCGATTGGTTTCAGAAGGTAGTCCACTGCGTTCGACTTAATTGCCTTGAGTGCATACTGGTCGTACGCAGTGGTGAAGATTACCATCACATTTTGCTTTTGCAATGCGGGGAGGAGGTCGAAGCCCGTTTCCCTTGGCATTGCGATATCCAGGAAAGCGAGATCTATACGATTGGTTGCGACAAACTCCCGCGCATCCTGGGCAGACTGAGCAATATAGCTGACATGTACATTAGGGCAGTTCTCCTGGATAAGAAAAAAAAGAGATTTTCTACTGTATTCTTCGTCGTCGACAATAATTGCTTGAAGAGTCATTCAGGTAATTTTGTTGAAAATACCTAAAATAATGATTAGTGGTGAATATCGTTTAATACGTAATAGTTTGTTGTTGTATTTCCTGCGGAATTTCCCTGAAGCCATATCGTTGATTACGTAATTGAGGTTCAAATCCAGCCTCACGTATAGACTGTTGTATGCCAGCCGACGTAAACCGGTGGGGTGCGCCCGCAGCACTGACAACATTCTCTTCAATCATAATAGAGCCGAAGTCATTAGCTCCTGCGTGGAGACAGATCTGCGCTACTGCTTTTCCGACAGTTAACCAGGAAGCCTGAATGTTTTTAATATTCGGAAGCATAATGCGACTTAATGACAGCATTCTGATATATTCATCAGCGGATACTTCGTTTTTGATTCCTCTGACCCTCTTAAGTAATGTGCCGTCATCCTGAAACGGCCATGGGATGAACGCAATGAAACCTTCTGTACCCTCAGGTTTTTCTGATTGCACTTCTCTTATCCAGACAAGATGCTCAAAGCGTTCTTCGATTGTTTCTACATGGCCAAACATCATCGTTGCGGATGAACTTAATCCCAGTTGATGTGCGGCCCGCATGACGTCAAGCCATTCCTGCCCGCCGCATTTACCTTTTGATATCAGACGACGAACACGGTCATTCAATATCTCTGCTCCAGCACCAGGAAGTGAATCAAGACCGGAGGCCATTAGCTCCCTTAGTACCTCTGTATGACTTATTCCTTCGAGCTTGGCAATATGAGCGATCTCGGGAGGGCCTAAAGAATGTAATTTCAGTGTAGGATAGAGTTCTTTTAGCTGTTTGAAAAGATTGGCGTAAAAAGCAAGACCCAGATCGGGATGATGTCCACCTTGTAAAAGCAGCTGGTCTCCACCGAGGCGAAACGTTTCCTCGATTTTGATCTTGTAGGTCTCGATGTCTGTGATATAGCTGTCGGCATGGCCGGGACGTCTGAAAAAGTTACAAAATTTGCAATTGGCAATACACACGTTGGTTGTATTGACATTGCGGTCTATCTGCCATGTGACTTTCCCGTGAGGGACCTGCTTTTTACGGAGTTCATTCGCCGTATACATCAGTTCATTGGTGGTCGCATGTTTAAATAGGTAAACACCCTCTTCCTGACTAAGGAAATCAAAGTTGAGTGCTCTCTGCAATAGCTCCTGTATGTTCATCTCTGCAAAGATACTGAGTGTTTGACCGATTATTAACAGAAATTTGGAAATGGAGTCATTAAAGGGTAATTAAATCATTCCGGAGCTGATATGTTTGACGATTTTTTGCGCATGCACACGAGAGTTTTCGATAAAATAGCTGTGGGTGTTCATTCCGCCGCAAACTACACCTGCGAGATAAACGTTAGGCACGTTGGTTTGCATTGTTTCCTCGCTGTGAACGGGCAATCGCTGTTCGTCCAGCGAGCATTCAATACCGATATTCTTGAGGAAATTGAAGTTTGGCAGATAGCCTGTCATAGCAAGGACGAAATCATTCGGAATTGAAATTTGCCCTTCTGGTGTCCGGATGACTATAGTTGTGGGTGTGATTTCCTCCAGGGATGAATTGAAATACGCCTTGATGCTTCCTTCTTTGATGCGGTTGATAATATCGGGTCTTACCCAATACTTTACACGTTGGCTGATTTCGGAACCCCGGATGACCATGGTGACGTTTGCTGATTTACGGAAGGTTTCCAGAGCTGCGTCAACAGAAGAGTTTCCGGCTCCGATTACAGCCACATTCTGAAAGGCGTAGTAATGGGGGTCTTTATAGTAATGTTTTACTTTAGGAAGTTCTTCTCCGGGAATATCCAGTTTTACGGGAACGTCATAGAATCCGGTGGATATAATTATATTTTTCGCTAAGTAAGAACCCTTTGTGCTTGCTACGAAAAATAGATTATTTGACTCCCGTGTCACTTCTTTGACCTCTTCAAAAAGGCGAATATTCAGGTTAAAGTGAACAGCAGCACGTCGGTAATACTCGAGAGCTTCGGCCCGTGTAGGCTTAAGATTTACAGAAACAAAGGGGATATTGCCGATTTCCAATTTCTCTGAAGTGGAGAAAAAGGTCATGTTTGAGGGATAGTTGTACAGAGAGTTTACCAGGCATCCTTTTTCAATGATCAGATAAGATAAGCCAGCTGCCTGAGCTTCAATTCCGCAGGTTAATCCAATCGGGCCTGCGCCGATTATGAGGACATCAACTTGTGTCAGGGTATCGGACATTAGAAGAAAAGTAGTGTTAAAAAGAAACGTCCGTAGTTTACACGGACGTTCAGATGATTATTGCTTGCCAGCTGCCTTTGCGTGATCTGCAAGGAACTGAGTGAGTCCACTGTCTGTGAGAGGGTGTTTAAGTAATGCTGCGATTGCTGATAGGGGAGCTGTAATTACATCAGCACCTACAGTTGCGCATTGAACGATATGCATTGGGTGACGAACAGACGCCGCCAGGATCTGAGTAGTGTATCCGTAATTTGCGTAAATGGTTGCTATTTCTTCGATCAGCGCTATACCATCAGTAGATATATCGTCAAGGCGTCCTACGAAAGGAGACACGTATGTCGCGCCAGCTTTAGCAGCGAGCAATGCCTGACCAGCAGAGAAAACCAGTGTGCAATTGGTTTTAATTCCTTTTGATGTAAAGTATTTAATAGCCTTGATGCCATCTTTGATCATCGGAACTTTAACAACAATTTTCGGGTGCAGTTTTGCCAGGGCCTCTCCTTCAACGATGATCTCGTCAAATGTTGTAGCTATAACCTCAGCGCTTACGTCGCCATCTGTTATTTCACAAATAGCTTTGTAATGATTGATTACGTTCTCATGGCCGGTGATTCCTTCTTTTGCCATTAAGCTTGGATTAGTAGTCACACCATCAAGAACTCCCATGTCGTGAGCTTCTTTAATCTGAGCCAGGTTGGCTGTGTCAATAAAAAATTTCATGTTAATATTTAATTAGTTATAGCTGCTGGTGTAAGATTTACTAATGTGAAAACCAGTAGCCGGTCTAAAGGTAAACTTTTGCTATCTGGTTAGGAAAAAATAGTGGAATTTTTGGAATAAAAAAAAGGGGCTAGCCCCTTCTATCGCACCGCTACGACTTTTTACCCTTGCTGCGTTCCCGCCCTGGGGGAGTTCAAAAGGAGCTGGTCGTAGAAGACTAACCCTTGGCACAAAGGTATGAATTAAAACAAAACATGAAAATCATTTTGAAAAAAAATAAGAATTTGCTAACTTGGATAAAAAATTCCCTCACTCATTTGAAGATTCTGCGAGATTGTTTGAGAGAATGAATGAATTAGGAGAATTCTAAAAAATCCTAAATCGTTTTAAAAACTTGTTAAGAAAAGCTATGTTTGCTTTTGGTAACTTGAATGTTTTGTAAATATTGTTGAAGAATTCAACTTGTGAGGTAGGACCTTAGTACGTAATTTGCATTGTAAATCTGATGAAACAAACTGAAAATGACCAGATGGGTTTATACCGCCCGGAATTTGAACACGATTCTTGTGGGGTTGGCTTTATTACCCATATTAACGGACAAAAAACACACCAAAACGTCTCTGATGCTCTGACGATTCTTGAGAACATGGAGCATCGTGGAGCCTGTGGATGTGACCCTGAGACAGGGGATGGAGCGGGACTTTTAATACAGATTCCTCATGAATTTTTAATGGAGGAGTGTATTTCTCTTGATATCCATCTTGCCGAGCCGGGTCATTATGGAGTTGGTATGGTGTTTTTCCCCAAGGATTCAAGTGCGAAAGAAGCTTGCAGGGCGGCCCTGGTCAATGCCGTTGAAAAGCTCGGCTTACCTTTGCTTGGTTTCAGAGCACTTCCCGTCGATCCGTCGGTTGTGGGTGAATCAGCACTCGCTGTTGAACCATCGGTTGAGCAGTTGTTCGTTGGGCGTCCGGCATCGTTTGTAAATTCCGACGATTTTGAGCGCAAGTTATATGTATTAAGAAGACTTATAACTAAGACTATTAACGAAACTACCAAGCACGGTGATGATTTCTATATCGCGTCATTGTCAAGTCGCATAATAGTCTATAAAGGACAGCTTACTACCTACCAGCTGAGAACTTATTATAAAGATCTGGGAGATGTAAGACTTACGTCCGCTTTCGGAATGGTACACAGCCGTTTCTCTACGAATACTTTCCCTTCATGGAAGCTTGCACAACCGTTCCGTTTTATGGCGCACAACGGGGAGATAAATACACTTACAGGAAATCTTAACTGGTTTTACTCCGGTTTGAGATCATATGCGTCATCCTATTTCTCGAAAGAGGATATGGATATCATTTTGCCTGTTATTGACAGCAACCAGTCTGATTCAGCGTGTCTTGATAATGTTGTTGAGATTTTAGCGCATACAGGACGTTCTCTGCCACACGTCATGATGATGCTGGTTCCTGAAGCATGGGATGGAAACGAACAAATGGATCCGTTGAAAAAGGCTTTCTACGAGTTCCATGCGACACTTATGGAACCTTGGGACGGACCGGCAGCGCTGACCTTTACTGACGGAAGTCAGATAGGTGCCCTTCTTGACAGAAACGGATTAAGGCCACTTCGTTATGCGATGACCAATGATAAGCGTATCGTTGTTGCTTCGGAAGCCGGTGCTCTGCCAATTCCAGAAAGCATCATCATTAAAAAGGGGCGTTTACAACCCGGCAAGATGTTTCTTGTCGATATTAAGGAAGGAAAGATCATAACAGATCAGGAGATCAAGCATAAGATTGCTTCAGGTCAGCCTTATGGAGAGTGGTTGGAGAACTACAAAATCAATATGGAGGAACTTCCCGAGCCGAGAGTAGCTTTTACTAATCTGGCTAAGGATGCTGTACTAAAATATCAGCAGGTATTTGGTTATTCCAGAGAAGATATTGAGACCATCATAAAGCCAATGGCTATTGATGGAAAGGAGCCTATAGGATCTATGGGTACCGACGTTCCTCTTGCCGTTCTTTCAGATCGTCCGCAACATATTTCAAGTTACTTTAAGCAGTTTTTTGCGCAGGTGACAAATCCTCCGATTGATCCTATCAGGGAGAGGATGGTTATGAGCCTTGCTACATTTATCGGAAGCAATGGAAATTTGCTTGATGAAGACAAGATGCATTGTCATGTTGTTGCGTTGAAGCATCCTATCCTGACTAACTATGAGCTGGAAAAGTTGAGAAGTATTGACACAGGGATGTTTCATGCTAAGACGTTGCAGACTTACTTCAAAGCAGACGGGCAACCGGGTGCATTGAAAAACGGTCTGGAGCGCTTATGTCGCTACGCCGAAGATGCTGTAAACGATGGCTTTGAAGTGCTTATTCTTTCTGACAGAGCTATTGATTCTGAACATGCACCGATTCCATCTTTACTGGCGGTTTCAGCGGTTCATCATCATCTCATCAGGCTGGGTTACAGAGGTCAGGTTGGTTTAGTAGTTGAAGCCGGGGATATCTGGGAGGTTCATCATTTTGCATGTCTTCTTGCGTTTGGCGCGACGGCAATCAATCCATACCTTGCACTGGCAACTATTCATACTCTTAAAGAAGAAAGTAAGCTGGAGACGTCCCTTGACTATCCATACTTATCTAAAAACTATATCAAAGCTATCTGCGACGGATTGTTGAAGATTTTCTCCAAAATGGGAATTTCTACACTGCAGTCTTATCAGGGAGCTCAGATTTTTGAGATTCTCGGTATAAACAAGGAAGTGGTTGATCGTTATTTCTCTGGTGCTGTTACCCGTATCGGCGGCCTTGGATTAGACGAGATAGCGAAAGAAAGCTTATTTAAACATAATCACGGTTTTATTCACTCTAAACCTGAGGAGCAATTGCTCTCAGAAGGTGGTATTTACCAATGGAAGAGAAGAGGTGAAGCTCACCTTTTCAATCCTCAGACAGTTCACTTGCTTCAGCAGGCAACCCGTACGAATGACTATTCTGTTTACAAACAATATGCTAAGCATGTAAACGATCAGTCGCAGAAAATGTACACGCTACGCGGCTTATTTGATTTTGCTCATCATCGTGAACCTGTTGCGATTGAGGAAGTGGAATCTATTGAATCAATCATGAAAAGGTTCGCGACCGGTGCGATGTCTTTCGGCTCGATTTCCCATGAGGCTCATAGTACCCTTGCCATCGCGATGAACCGTATAGGCGGAAAGAGTAATACAGGAGAAGGTGGTGAAGATGATATTCGTTACCAGCTTTTACCTAATGGAGATTCTATGCGATCAGCAATTAAGCAGGTTGCATCCGGACGATTTGGGGTAACCTCTTACTACCTTGCTAACGCTGACGAGTTGCAGATTAAAATGGCACAAGGTGCTAAGCCTGGAGAGGGTGGTCAACTACCCGGACATAAGGTAGATGAATGGATTGCCAAAGTGCGCCACTCTACACCGGGAGTTGGATTAATTTCACCTCCTCCTCACCATGATATCTACTCAATTGAAGATTTAGCCCAACTTATCTTTGACCTTAAAAATGCAAACAGAGCTGCTCGTATTAACGTCAAGTTAGTGTCTAAAGCAGGAGTAGGAACTATTGCTGCTGGAGTTGCTAAAGCACATGCTGACGTGATTCTGATTGCGGGTTATGATGGCGGTACTGGTGCTTCTCCGATAAGCTCTATCAAACATGCCGGCTTACCATGGGAACTTGGCTTGGCAGAAGCACACCAGACATTGGTGCGCAACAAGCTGAGAAGTCGCGTTGTTTTACAGGCCGATGGTCAGCTAAAGACCGGTAGAGATATTGCCATCGCTGCGCTTCTAGGTGCAGAAGAATGGGGCGTTGCTACTGCAGCTTTGGTTGCAGGCGGATGTATCATGATGCGTAAGTGTCACCTGAATACCTGTCCTGTTGGAGTTGCCACTCAAGATCCTGAACTGCGTAAGCTATTCACCGGTAAGCCGGAGCACATTGTTAACCTGTTCCGTTTTATAGCGGAGGAGCTACGCGAAATAATGGCTGAATTGGGCTTCCGTACCATCAACGATATGGTAGGCAGATCTCAGTTCCTGAAAGTTCGTGAGAACAACACTCACTGGAAGACCAAAACGCTGGATCTTTCGTCAATACTTTATCCTGTTACTAATCCGTCTAATCTGACACTATATAACAGTGAGTCTCAGGATCACGGAATGGATAATATCATTGACTGGAAATTATTAGAGCATGCGCAACAAGCGTTAGAAAATAAGACACCGGTATTTGGAACATTTAAGGTGAAGAATACGGACAGGACGATAGGTACATTGCTCTCGAATGAGGTTTCTAAGATTTATCACTCTGCAGGTCTGCCGGATAATACAATTAACTACAAGTTTACCGGATCAGCCGGACAGAGCTTCGGCGCGTTTACAGCTAAGGGCCTTTCATTTGAATTGGAAGGTGAAGCGAATGACTACGTAGGTAAAGGTCTTTCAGGTGCAAGATTAGCGATCTATCCTTCTGCGGAGAGTACACTAGTTCCAGAGGACAACATTATTATTGGAAACGTAGCTCTTTATGGAGCGACTTCAGGAGAACTCTTTGTAAGAGGACAGGCAGGAGAACGTTTTGCTGTTCGTAACTCTGGTGCTACGGCAGTGGTCGAGGGCGTTGGAGATCATGGTTGCGAGTATATGACCGGCGGAAAAGCCCTTATTTTGGGCAAAACCGGGCGAAACTTTGCTGCAGGTATGAGCGGCGGTATTGCCTGGATCTATGATACGGACGGTACATTTGCAGAAAACTGCAATCCAGAGATGGTAGATCTGGATCCGCTTTCAGGCGAAGATGAGGAGCAGATTCTTGCGTTGCTGAAGACTCACATGCAACTTACCAAGAGTCATCTTGCATTGTTCGTTTTAAGCAATTGGGCAGAAGAATCCAGGAAATTTATCAAAGTATTTCCTAAAGAGTATAAAAGAGTATTACAACACGCACAATATCAACCAGCTAATTGATTATGGGAAAAGTGACAGGCTTTAAAGAATTCGACCGGGAGCTTCCTTCAAAAAGATCTCCAGAAGAAAGAATTAAAGATTATAAAGAGTTCAATTTAATGTTTACAGAGGACAAGCTGAATAATCAGGCTGCCCGATGTATGAATTGTGGAATTCCATTCTGCCATTCAGGTTGTCCGCTTGGGAATATTATTCCTGAGTTCAACGACGCGGTATATAAGGAAAATTGGGAAGAGGCGTACCGCATTCTTTCCTCCACAAACAATTTCCCTGAGTTCACTGGTAGAATTTGTCCTGCGCCATGCGAATCAGCATGTGTATTGGGAATCAACAAGCCTGCTGTAACGATTGAAGAGATTGAAAAACACATTATAGAAATAGCGTATGCCAAGGGGTTGGTCAAGCCTAAAGTTCCTTTGGTACGCTCCGGTAAGACAGTTGCAGTGATAGGTTCAGGTCCTGCGGGACTTGCAGCTGCTGCGCAGCTAAATAAGGCGGGGCATCTGGTGACCGTATTTGAAAGGGATGATCGTGCTGGTGGCTTGCTGCGATATGGGATTCCTGACTTCAAACTGGAAAAATGGGTTGTAGATCGCCGGATTCAAATCATGGAAGAAGAGGGTGTTATATTTAAGTATAACACTGAAGTTGGTAAAAATATTCAGGCGAATCAGTTACTTGCAGATTTTGATGCCGTTGTACTTGCTGGCGGATCGACAATTCCGCGTAACCTTCCGGTTCCGGGCCGAGAACTTAAGGGTGTTTATTATGCAATGCAATTCCTTAAGCAGCAAAACAAGCGCGTTAGTAATATAGAGGTTCAGGACGAGGACATTATTACTTCCGGAAAGGATGTGATTGTAATAGGAGGGGGTGATACCGGCTCTGACTGCGTTGGTACATCTAACAGACAGGGTGCTAAGTCCATCGTTCAGTTTGAGCTTATGCCTAAACCGCCGGTTGGACGTACTGAAAGCATGCCTTGGCCTACTTATCCGATGGTGCTAAAAACAAGTTCTTCTCATGAAGAGGGTTGCGAGCGTTCATGGGGAGTAAATACGAAGGAGTTTATTGGAGATGAAGAAGGAAATCTGACAGGTATCCGTATTGTTGATGTTTCCTGGGAAACGGACGTTTTCGGAAGAGCGATCAAATTTGCGGAAGTGGAAGGGTCTGAAAGGATTTTACCGGCACAGCGTGTATTTCTTGCAATGGGCTTTGTGCACCCGCAGAAAGAGGGACTCCTTGAGCAGTTGGGTGTTGAACTTGACGAACGTGGTAATGTTCGTGCTCAGGAAGGACTTTATCAGACGAATGTTGACAAAGTTTTTGCGGCCGGCGATATGCGTCGCGGACAATCGTTAGTAGTATGGGCAATCTCGGAAGGACGTGAGGCAGCACGACGTGTTGATCAGTTCCTGAGCGGTTACACAGCTCTGGAAAGCAAAGATGCTGAGAGTATGTACGCTTAGTAGATAGTTCAGATATAAACCAGGAAAAAGGCGTCGGTTATACACTGACGCCTTTCCTGGTTTATATAAGTTATGTTTCTATGCTTCCGGCTGTTCAGTATTTTGACTAGACGCCGGGTCTCAGTTTGGAGAACATATCCCAGAGTACGATGCCCGCGGATACTACGATATTGAAAGAATGCTTCGTGCCGAACTGAGGTATTTCAATGCATGCATCAATCTTCTGCATTACCTCCTCAGAAACGCCATTTACTTCGTTACCAAAGATTAATGCATAGCTTGCACCTTGACTGGGCTTATACTCGTTGAGCATAATGCTATTGTTTGCCTGTTCAATTGCCAGAATAACCTTACCATCTTCTTTTAGCCATTCAATTGCCGCAGTCGTAGTCTCGAAATAACACCACTCTACTGATTGTGTAGCGCCTAAAGCGGTTTTTTCAATCTCCCTATGAGGTGGTTGTCCGGTTATACCACAAAGCACTATTCTTTCCAGTGCAAACGCATCTGAAGTGCGAAAGATGGATCCTACATTGTGCATGCTGCGTACATTGTCCAGTACGAGCGTGAGGGGAAGCTTCTCCTGTTTTTTGAATTCGTCAACACTTACTCTGTTTAATTCATCGAGCTTTAATTTATGCATAGTCTTTTACAGTTCTACTACCCCGGTGCCAATCTCTGAGCTATAGACAGAGGGTGCGTAGCCAATATTATTTAAGTAGTAATCGGTGATTTTTTCGCTAAAATCGTCAAACCTATCTTTCTTGACCAACGCGATCGCGCATCCTCCGAATCCGGCACCAGTCATCCGTGCACCGGTAACCCCTGAATAGGTTTTACAGAAAGCGACGATAGTATCGAGTTCTACGCCAGACACTTCATATAATGTTTGCAATGAGTCATGTGAAGCGAACATCAATTTTCCAAACTCATCCAATTTGTGACTAGCCAATGCCGCTGCCGCTAATTGAACCCTGTCATTCTCTTCGATCACATGTTGTGCTCTATTCTGAACCGTAGAATCTTTGATTAAATGTTTATGCGCTTCAAATGTCTCCGCAGTGATATCACACAAGTTATCAATGCTTAATTCTGCCTGCAAAGCTTCTAGAGCCTGTGCACACTCGCTGACGCGCTCGTTGTATTTTGACTCTGCGAGCTTTCTCGGTTTGTTTGTATTTATTATGGCCAGCAGGTTGTCTGCCAGATCACATTCAACAGCCTGATATTCCAGAGATTCGCAATCCAATTTTAAAGCCTTGTTTTTCTCTCCGAAGGTTACTGCAAACTGGTCCATGATGCCTGAATTGACACCTATGAATTCATTTTCTACCCTCTTGGTAAGCTTTACAAGGTCAAGCTTCGAGTACCCTGTATTGAAGATCGTATTTAAAGCATAGGCAATTACCACTTCTACTGAAGCAGAAGATGATAAACCTGCGCCAATAGGCAGATCTCCGTAGAATAAAAGATCCAGGCCCTGGATTTCTTTTTTGTCGGCCACGAAATTATGAATCACACCGAGGGGATAGTTGAACCATTCTTTTCCAGTCTTGGAATATCCGGATAGCACCGGAGTTTCATACGTCTCAGGAAAGTTAACGCTGGAAAAGCGGAAGACACCATCCTTATTTGGTGCTGTTAAGAGATAAGTTCCGTAGGTAACAGCGCAAGGCATGACCAGTCCGCCGTTATAGTCGATGTGTTCGCCAATGAGATTTACTCGTCCGGGTGCGAAAAAGGTACGCTGACATTCCTGGCCAAATTGCTCGGAGAATGTTTGTTTTAGGTTATTTAACATAGCAGTCTTTGTGGTACGAGCAAATGTAATAATTTAAGCGATTTTTGAAAGATATGCTATGTGTATTTCTTACACACTATTGAGACTTATTTCAATTTTCTGGATGATTCCCTAACGATAAGCAGAGGTTCAAGCTTCAACTCTTCGGCGATGCGGGAAGGTTCGTTGTTTTTCATACGCTTGAGGAACAGTTTCGCTACTTCTTTGCCCATAGTGAGTGTCTGTTGATCGATCGTTGATAGTTTAGGAGTAACCAGACTTCCGAAAGATTCGTTAGCAAACCCTATTACCCCCACCTCGCCGGGGATATCAATATTGTACTCTAAAAGTTGTTGCATGACCCCCATGGCCGTAAAATCTTCCAGTGCGAAGACGGCATCGAAATGGAGGTGGCCTGATCTTGCGTCCTGGATAACCTGCTTGCCGAACTGCAATGAGAACTTCCCCCTTATAATCAATTGTTCATCAACCTCCAGGCCATAATGCTTAAGGGCATCTATGTAACCCCTTAAACGCTCTTTGAATATTGGGATATCCTGTTCTGCTGTTATATGCAATATGCGCTGATACCCCTGTTTTATAAGATGTTCGGTGGCAATAAATCCGCCTTTGTAATCATCAATGGTTACAGAAGGGGAGTTCAGTTCTTTAGGGTTTCTATCGAAAAAAAGTAAGGGGGTGTTACGGTTGATAATCTCTTCGTAGTGATTAAAAGAGGTAGTCTCCGTAGTAATTGAAGCGATAATTCCATCAACTCTGGATTGTAAAAACGTTTCTATCCCACTTGCCTCCTGATCCATTTTTTCGTTTGACTGGTATAGCAGGATATTATATCCGTTAGCGTTCATAACCTGTTCAATTCCGTAGACGACAGAACTGAAGAATGTAACCTGTAAGCTTGGGACGATAACACCTATTACGTTGGTTCTGCCAGAACGTAAAGAGGATGCAATCTTATTTTGTCGATAATTAAGGCGTTCTGCAACTTCTCTTACTGCTATCTTCGTATTAGCGCTGATGGCAGGGTGGTCATTAAGGGCGCGAGCGACTGTGGAGAATGTAATATTTAGCTCTTTAGCTATGTCCAGAATGGTTACTTTTTTCATTTTGATCGTCATTTAGCCCATAATTACCGAATGCTTCGACACCTGCGTTTGCTAAGGGCCGAAGGTATAATTAGCTTAAATGTTTTTAAAATATATTTTTCTAATATCAGAATTTATTTCTACAATTGTGCAAACGTTGGCATTAGTCTTTTAACCAATTTGTAATGTTATTATTAGGAATAGATGTAGGGACATCCTCAATAAAAGTTTCCGTAGTAGACTCTCAGTCACAGAGCGTCTTGCAGTCTGTGCAATATCCGGAAAATGAAACGGAAATCAGTTCACCTCAACCGGGCTGGGCAGAGCAGTCACCCGAGATGTGGTGGGAACATGTGAGTATGGCCATCCAAAAGGTAAGTGCCAGCGGTCTGTTTAATCCGTCAGATGTAAGTGCGATCGGCATAGCGTATCAAATGCACGGACTCGTGGTTGTAGACAAAGATCAAAAAGCTCTGAGGGACTCGATAATCTGGTGCGACAGCAGAGCTGTTGAAATAGGAGATGATGCATTCAATGCAATCGGGGAGGAGAAAAGTTTATCAAAGCTATTGAATTCACCCGGCAACTTCACAGCTTCTAAGCTCGCCTGGGTGAAACAAAACCAACCAGATCTATACTCTAAAATCGATAAGGTGATGCTTCCAGGCGATTTTATAGCCATGAAGCTTACAGGCGAGATAACATCCAGTCCTTCCTCTCTGTCAGAGGGTATTTTTTGGGATTTCCGTAATGATGAATTATCTGAAGACATTGTTCAGTACTTTGGATTCGACAAAGCCCTTTTTCCGGAGGTGAGGCCGGTTTTCTCTGCACATGGGTACCTGAAAGCTGACGTAGCCGAAATATTAGGTCTAAGAACGGGCATCCCTGTAAGTTACAAATCAGGTGATCAACCAAATAATGCTTTATCGTTAAATGTTCTGGAACCAGGAGAGGTTGCTGCTACGGCTGGCACGTCCGGAGTGATTTATGGAGTAAGTGATCAGTTGTTCCGGGATCCGAAATCGCGAGTCAATACATTTGCTCACGTTAATCATTCTGCAGATGACAGGCGGTTGGGAGTGCTTTTATGTATTAATGGAACAGGTATCTTAAACAGGTGGGCTAAGAATACATTCGGGAGCAATCTAAGTTATAACGAAATAAATCAGCAGGCTGCTTCTGTAGGTGTTGGTTCTAACGGAGTTCGGATACTCCCTTTTGGTAACGGCGCAGAAAGGATGCTGGGTAATAAAGTGATAGGTGCTCAAATCCATCGGATAGATTTTAATTTACATCATTCGGCGCATCTTTTCAGAGCGGTGCAGGAGGGTATCGCATTTGCGTTCCGCTATGGGTTAGATATCATGAGAGAGAACGGCATGAATCCAACGGTAATCCGGGCAGGCAAAGCGAATCTCTTCCAGAGCGAGCTTTTTGCCGAGGCGTTTGTTAATTCGACGAACGTGCCAGTGGAATTATATCATAATGATGGTAGTGTGGGAGCAGCTTTGGGAGCAGGTATTGGTGCCAAAGTTTTTACATCAGAAAAAGAAGCTTTTCTTAATGTTAAGTCTATTAAACTGATAACCCCAACTATGACAGAACAGTATGAACCGGTTTACGATGACTGGAAGCATATTTTAGAAGAACAATTAATTATAAAATAAACACAATGGGAAAGATCATTACTGGCGATAAAGAATTCTTTAGCGGAATAGGCCAGATACAATTCGAAGGCTTGGAGTCAGATAATCCACTAGCATTCAGATGGTACGACGAAAGCCGGGTAGTTGCCGGAAAGACTCTAAAAGAACACTTTAAGTTTGCTTGCTCTTACTGGCACTCGTTCTGTGGCGACGGGGCTGATCCGTTTGGCGGGGCGACTCATATCTTTCCCTGGGATGAAAAAAGTGATCCTGTTGAAAGAGCAAAAGACAAAATGGATGCAGCTTTTGAGTTTATCACTAAAATGAACCTGCCGTACTACTGTTTTCATGATGTGGATCTGGTTGATTACGGAAATGACATTCTTGAGAACGAGCGCCGCTTACAAGCCATTGTAGAATATGCAAAGCTGAAGCAGGAGCAAAGTGGTGTGAAGCTGCTTTGGGGAACAGCCAATTTGTTCTCTCATCGCCGATACATGAACGGTGCGTCTACCAATCCAGACTTCCACGTATTATCTCACGGAGCAGCACAGGTAAAGGCAGCATTGGATGCAACTATTGCTTTGAAAGGTGAAAATTACGTATTCTGGGGTGGAAGAGAAGGATACATGTCCCTGTTGAATACCAATATGAAGCGTGAACAGGAGCATTTGGCTAAGTTCCTTCACACTGCTAAAGACTATGCGCGCAGCAATGGTTTTACAGGAACTTTCTTCATAGAGCCTAAGCCATGTGAACCTACTAAGCATCAGTATGACTACGATGCAGCGACAGTTTTAGGATTTCTGCGTCAGTACGATTTGTTAGGCGACTTTAAACTAAACCTTGAGGTTAACCATGCCACCTTAGCTGGTCATACTTTCCAACATGAGATGCAGGTTGCAGCTGATGCCGGACTGCTAGGCTCAATGGATGCCAACAGAGGGGATTATCAAAACGGTTGGGATACCGATCAGTTCCCGAATAACGCATCTGAGCTTACAGAGTGTATGTTGATATTTCTTGAAGCAGGTGGTTTAAAAGGTGGAGGTGTAAACTTTGACGCTAAAATCAGAAGGAACTCAACAGACAAGGAAGATCTTTTCTATGCACACGTAGGTGGAATGGATACCTTCGCCAGAGCTCTAATTGCTGCAGACAGCATCCTTCAGAAATCTGACTATAGAAAGATCAGGGAAGACCGCTATTCATCTTTTGATACTGGTAAGGGCAAGGAATTTGAAGAAGGTAAACTTAACCTTGAAGATCTCCGGGCATACGCCATCGAAATGGGAGAACCTGCTACCATAAGTGGCAAGCAGGAGTATCTTGAAAATATAATCAACAGGTTCGCTTAAACGAACCTTTTATTATTGAAAGGGTCGTCGTTTCTATCCGACAGTAGAAACGACGACCCTTTATTATTAGTCGATAGCTCAGAAACGATCATTATGCTATCTTTGAGCCCTACGAATCAGCGTTAGTGCATATGGTCTTTATCTTCCTTAGTATACTTTGTAATATCATAGTATCGATACTTCTGAAGCTCGCGAAGCGGTATGAAATCAGCGTTCCGCAGGCGATCGTCTGGAACTATGCAGTCGCAGTTATACTAACTTATAGTCTGTTTAAGCCGGATATCTCTTCAGTCCTGTTAGAGCAAGCTCCTTTTAGTATTTACTTGCTACTAGCAATTTTGCTACCATCTTTATTTGTTATATTGGGATTATCAGTTCGACATACCGGTATTGTAAGGACGGATTTAGCTCAGCGATTATCATTATTTATACCTTTACTTACTGCTGTTTTTATCTTTAAAGAGGAAATGTCCTGGTTGAAAGTTTCGGGTATTTTAGTCGGCTTTCTGGCGATAGTATGTTCCATCCCCTGGCACAAGGAACCACTTAAGAACAAGACGGCTGTGCTCAGCTGGCTTTATCCGTTGACAGTATTCGTAGGTATGGGAATTATTGATATCCTTTTCAAGCAAATAGCTTCATTTAAGGCAGTTTCTTACACATCGTCACTGTTTGTCGTTTTTATCCTATCTTTTTTACTGGCTGCTTTTGTACTCATGTTGAGTATCCTTTCGGGAAAATCGCGTTTTGGTTTCAAGAATCTCATATGCGGAATTATACTGGGCGTTTTTAATTTTGGAAATATTCTGTTCTATCTAAAAGCACATAGGGCGATCCCTGAAAATCCGTCTGTTGTGTTCTCAGCAATGAACATCGGTGTTATTATTGCGGGATCAGTGGTTGGAGTATTCATTTTTAAGGAGAAGTTGAGCAAGTTGAACATCTGGGGAATAGGAATAGCGATTTTTGCAATCTTTCTTATTTCAATTTCAAAATAGTAGGCCCGGCTTGTGCTTCAAAGACGTTGAGTTACTCATATTACGAGGTTCCGAAATTAGCAAGATCTGCACTATTGGTGAAATAGGTGCCGTCATTGGTATGTCGTGCAAATCTTTTTTGTAGTTTTATTGTTGTGTTTGATTAATGAGAACGTTTTATATGCAAGGGGTAAATGCTGGAGAGGATGAACTGCGACGGATAAAAGGACTTGAAGCTTATCAAATACTTGATACAGAGGATGAACGTCCCTTCAACTCTATTGCTGAATTAGCTGCTGAACTTTGCCAGATGCCAATGGCTATGATCACGCTTTTGGACTCCAACCGACAATGGTTTAAAGCGAAAGTTGGGCTTGATCTGAGGGAAACATCCCGAGAGTTTTCATTCTGTAACTATACCATCCAAAGTAACGAGGTTTTAGAAGTTAACGATACCCTATTAGATGAGAGGTTTGCGAGTAATCCTTTTGTCATCGGATACCCGATGGTTCGTTTTTATGCAGGTGCCCCCCTTACTACTGAAAATGGATGCAAGTTGGGTGCCTTATGTGTGATGGATACTAATCCCAATGCATTGAACGATCTGCAGCGGAAGACTCTTCATCTTCTTGCCGATGAGGTAGTCCTGCATATTGAGTCATCCAAAAGAAACCGCGAATTAAAGTACCATCTTGATGCTGCTCAGGAATATCAGGAAATGTTCAATCATTCCGGAGATTTACATTGCATAGTCAGCGAAACGGGGCAGATAGAGTTTGTAAATAACTCAGTTGTCGATATTATCGGTTATACCGCAGATGAGGTTAAAGGAAGGTTTATCTGGGACTTTTGTCCTCCGGATGAAAGGAGTAAGGTTCTGCCTGATATATATAAAGCTATTTCAAGCGGACTTGACCACTTTAAGCTTGAAACCAGCGTCGTAACCAAAGATAAAAGCATTAAGATTTTCAGTTGGAATAATGTGATCAGGAGTGGCCGATGGTTGATTAACGGAAGAGACATTACGCATCAAAAGAAGAACCAAAGGATGCTGGAACAACTTTCTCTGGTTGCAAGTCATGTAAACAATGGGGTGGTCATCAATGATGCCGACAGCAAAGCGATATGGGTCAACAAGGCTTTTGAAACAATTACCGGATATTCCGCAGGGGAGGTTCTTGGAAGAAAGATTGGCGATCTGTTACTGAGAAATTATACCGACAACCCTACCTTGATCTATGCCAGAAGCCAAACCGCTAGCAAGGAGTCATTTTCCGTTGTTCTTCCGGCACACCGCAAAGACTCACGTCCTATTTGGCTATCTGTAATGAATACAATTGTGCTTAATGGAGACGGCGAGGCGGATAAAACGATTGAGATCCTCACTGATATCACCCAACAAAAAGAGTCAGATAGCCAGAATGAGACTCTCAATCTCGCTCTTAGCAAATCCAGTGTCGGGATTGTCGTGCGTGACAACACAAACAAAGTAATATGGTTCAATGATGCCTTTGAGGTGATCACAGGATATAGCTTGACGGAATTTAAAGGGAAGCATCTTGGAGATATATTGATAGGTCCGGACACTTCCATGGATGACTATAGGATAGCCAAAGAGGCATTTGCAAATCAGACAACATACGAAATAGAGAATCTTTTCTACACAAAAGCCGGAGACAAGGTTTGGCTTTACTTATCCAACACACCTTTGTTCAACGAAACCGGGCAAATGGAACGACAAGTAAGTATCGTTGTCGACGTCACAGAACGTAAGAAAGCTGAACAGGAAATTATTGCAACCCGCGAAGCAGCTATCAAGTTAGGGAAAGCGAAGGAAACGTTCCTGTCTGTAATGAGTCATGAGATGCGTACGCCTTTAAATGCGATTATAGGCATCAGTCGCGTTCTGTTGGACGAAGATCCGTTGGAAAGGCAGTTGGAAAACCTCGACATGCTTATGTTTTCTACCGAGAATTTACTTACACTGATTAATGACGTCCTCGACTATACTAAAATTGAGACGGGTAATCTGGAGTTGGAGCTTAGACCGGTAAATCTTAAGAAGATTGTAAATTCTACAGTCGAATCCCTACGATTCAAAGTCGACCGGGAGAAAGTGTCGATGAAGGTGGAGATTGATGAAAGAATTCCGGAGATTTTAGTGGCCGACAATACACGTGTGTATCAGGTTCTTATGAATTTGTTAGGAAATGCGATAAAGTTTACTGAGCAAGGTGAAATCAGTTTGGAGCTTGCTCTCGTTTCTGAAGATAGCCAGTCCGTATCTATTCAATTCAGAGTGTCGGATACTGGTATAGGTATTAACCCTGATAAACTGGATTACATATTCGAATCATATACTCAAGAAAGCACTGATACCACCAGAAAATACGGCGGCACAGGTCTTGGCCTGGCCATTACTAAAAAGTTGGTTCAGCTTCATCATTCGGAAATATTTGTAGAGAGTGAAAAAGGAAGGGGTTCCTCTTTTTATTTTACCATTCAGTTTACCCGTTCCAGCGAAGCCGATATTGAAGAGGCGGGGTTTGAGCAGCCAACAGTATCCATTCCATCCTATATTCTGATTGTCGACGACAACCCGATAAATAGAATGGTTGCTCAAAAGACTGTAATGCGTTGGGGAATCAAATCAGACCTTGCTGAGAACGGAAAAAAGGCACTTGAAATGATAAAACGGAAGGATTACGACCTTGTGCTTATGGATTTACATATGCCAGTGATGGATGGCTATGAAGCAACCCGACAAATCCGGATGCTTCCCGACAAGAAACATAAAGAACTCCCGATAGTTGCGCTTACAGGAAGTGATCTTGTAGTACGCAAGGAAATGATCCTCGATGCCGGTATTACTGATACGGTCATGAAACCGTTTGTGCCAATGGATCTGTTTAAAAAAATACGGCCTTATCTCATAAAGGAAAGCTTAAGACGATTATAGGATCGTCTTAAGCTCCTCCCAAACATTTTCAGCGAGAATTTTCTGACCTTCTGCGGTAGGATGAATCCCGTCCTGCAGATTCAGCCCTGGTATACCCGCAACATTCTTCAATAAAAACGGAACCAGTAACATTTGATTTTTCTTCGCAATAGCAGGGAAAACCTCATTAAACTCTCTGGCATATCGGCCCCCCATATTGGGAGGAACCTGCATGCCGAGGAGCATTAACTTAGCCTCGGGATATTTTTGTTTAACGGTATCTACAATAGACTGCAGGTTTTTCGCCGTTTCTGTAACCGGCACACCTCTCAATCCGTCATTTGCTCCAAGTTCTAAGACAAAGATGTCAACCTTGTCTTTTAATAGCCATCCTATACGCCCCTTTCCGCCGGCCGTTGTTTCTCCACTTAATCCTGCATTTATAGCCTTATATTTCAAATCCAGCGAATCAATCCTGGCTTGAATCAAAGATGGGAACGATTCGCTGGACGGGTCATCCAGGCCATAGCCGGCGGTGAGGCTATTTCCAAAAAATAAAATGTTTTTAGTTTCCTGATTGTCGGCAGTTTCTTTGTTCTTTGGGTTATCTTTATTTCCGTGGTTGTCTTTCATCGTGTTATTAGTGCAGCCCAACACAGACATTAAAAGTATCAGGCAGCTGTATAATCTGTTCATAAAGGTGATGTTCGTTAAATGATCAAACAGTAATTGACTAAGTTAGTTTAAATGACCGAAAATATTCTATCAGTAAATAATCTAAGCAAAGTTTATAAGGGAGCGGGACATGAACTGACCGTCCTCAGGGGTGTTAGCTTTTCTATTAAAAAAGGGTCTACGGTTTCAATAGTGGGTCCATCAGGCAGCGGCAAAACGACCTTGTTAGGCCTCTGTGCCGGCTTGGATAACTCATCCGGTGGCTCAGTATATATAAACGACATTCGTATTGATAACCTTAGCGAAGACGAAAAAGCAAGGATCAGAAGCAGGTACACAGGCTTTATCTTTCAGAACTTTCAGCTTTTACCAACTCTGACAGTTTTGGAAAATGTAATGGTTCCACTAGAACTTCGGGGAGAGAAGGATATTAAGCGTGGTGCGCTTGAGCTTATAGACAAGGTAGGACTGTTGGAGCGCTCGCATCATTATCCGACTCAGTTGTCGGGCGGAGAACAGCAACGGGTGGCCTTAGCCAGAGCTTTTTCAAACCGTCCGGATATACTCTTTGCGGATGAACCAACGGGCAATCTTGACGCTGAAACGGGGGAAAAGATCACAAAGCTTATTTTTGAACTTAACCGCGAATCTGGAACCACCTTGTTATTGGTGACTCACGACCTTGAGCTCGCCTCCAGAACTCAGCGGATCATCCGCTTAAAGGGCGGTGAAGTGATTTCAGATTTACCAACCCAACAGATCTGCAATGAGTAAAAATACATCGAAAGTTGCCTGGTTATTCCATATGGCCTGGAGGGACAGCCGTAGAAGTAAGTCCAGACTGTTTCTCTTCGTTTCGTCGATCATTCTTGGAATTGCAGCACTCGTGGCTATATATTCATTTAATGACAATCTGAACACGGATATTGATCATCAGGCGGCAAGTTTGATAGGTGCTGATCTGGTACTATCGACCAACAAACAGCCATCGGAAAAGATGGAAGACTATCTCAGAAAGCTCGGAGACGAGCGTTCGAGTGAAAAAAGCTTTGTTTCGATGGTTTTATTTAGCCGGAGTGGAGGAAGCAGGCTGGTTCAGGTTAGAGCCCTGGAAGGAAAATTTCCGTTTTATGGTGAAATCAAAACAATACCTGAAGGTGTCTCCCGGGAGCTTTCGAATAGTAACAATGCGCTTGTAGACAAAACGGTAATGCTCCAGTTTGGAGCGCAGGAAGGTGATTCTATCCGGTTGGGCGAACAGTCGTTTATTGTATCAGGCACCCTCGAATCGGCGCCCGGACAAACTGGACTCTCGTCATCGATTGCACCAATAGTCTATATTCCCATGGCTTACCTGCAGCAAACTGGCTTACTGCAAAAAGGCAGTCGCATTAACCATAGCTATCGTTATCGATTTATTGAGCCTGGAAGATTAAAGAAAGAACTTAAATCAGTAAGGGCATTCGCTGAGAGCGCATCAATGGATGTAGAAACAATAGAGTCAACAAAAGAGGAAACTGGAAATTCATTCAGAAACATGACGGAATTCATGTCTCTTGTGGCTTTTATTGCGCTCCTTTTAGGTTGTATTGGTGTCGCAAGCGCTGTTCATATATATGTAAAGGAGAAAGTTGCGTCTGTGTCAATCTTAAGATGTCTCGGAGCGACCGCCTCCCAGGCAACTCTAATCTATCTTATACAGATTGCCATGGTGGGCTTAGCCGGATCTATCCTTGGTTCTCTATTAGGTTTGTTCATTCAGCAGTTTTTACCAGCTGTCATGAAAGACTTTCTTCCGATCGAAATCACCGCCAGAGTATCTTTTCCTGCTATCTTACAGGGAATCGCAACAGGTTTAATTGTTTCAGTCATCTTTTCTATTCTTCCCTTGCTGGCTGTAAGAAAAGTTTCACCTCTAAACACTTTGAGGGCATCCGTTGATCACCCGACGAACTCTCCGGATCGGCTGAAGTGGCTTGTCTATTTCATTATTATCGTTTTCCTTGTGGCATTCAGTTATATCCAGTTAGGTGAGCTGAAACAAGCGGCTGTTTTTACAGCAGGAGTAGGTCTCTGCTTCCTGACGCTTGTAGGGATAGCAAACTTGCTAACAAAGCTTGCAAAGCGTTATTTTCCATCAACATGGAATTACCTGTACCGTCAGGGATTCTCCAACTTATTCCGTCCTCAGAATCAAACAGTTACCTTGATTGTATGCATAGGCCTGGGTACAGCATTGATCAGTACGCTGATGCTTGTACAGGATATGCTAATTGATAAAGTTACCACTTCCTCTGCTGAAGGTAAACCCAATATGGTGCTTTTTGATATTCAGTCTTCTCAGAAAGAGGCGGTTGCAGAACTGACTAAAGTGCATGGGCTGCCTGTTATGCAACAGGTGCCAATCGTTACGATGCGCATTGAGGAGATAAGGGGAGTTACGGCATCGAAGGCTAAAAAAGATACGACTCTTAATGTGCCGGTAAAAGCCTTCAACTCAGAAATCCGAAGTACCTTTCGGGACAGTTTAACGAGCACAGAAAAGATCGTCGATGGTGAGTGGGTTGGGAAGGTAGGAGCTGGGGATAATAAAGTATACGTATCATTGGAAAAGAGGTATGCAGAAAGACTCCGGGTGGACATTGGCGATGAAATGACTTTCAATGTGCAGGGTGCTTTATTGCCTGTTGTCGTCGGAAGTTTTAGAGAAGTAGACTGGAACAACATACAGACTAACTTCAGAGTAGTATTCCCGTCGGGCGTCCTGGAGAGCGCTCCGCAATTTCATGTACTTCTGACAAGATCAGAGTCCCCGCAACGGGCAGCCGAATTTCAACAGGCAGTAGTTCTTAACTTCCCCAACATTTCAATAATTGATTTAAATCTTGTCCTGAGCGTTTTGGATGATCTTATGGCCAAGCTTGGATTTGTCATCCGGTTTATGGCGGGTTTTAGTATTGTCACAGGAATCATAGTATTAATATCGTCAGTTTTAATAAGCAGGTATCAGCGGATAAGAGAAAATGTGCTGCTAAGGACACTTGGAGCAAGTACGAAGCAAGTGCTGACAATAACGGCCCTGGAGTATTTTTTCCTTGGAGCTTTAGCTGGCATCACAGGCATCCTTCTATCATTCATGGCAGGTTGGGGGCTTGCGAGGTACAATTTTAAGACTGCATTTTCGCCGGAATTGTTGCCATCCTTGCTGTTGCTGCTAAGTGTCTGTATTATTACTGTTGTGATCGGATTGTTGAACAGCAAAAGCAGTTTAGACGCTCCGCCGCTTGAAATACTCCGAAAAGAAGGATGATAGAAAGCATTATCAAACGCATTTAATTTTTATCTATTTTCGGCTCAAATGCAGACAATAAAGAATGATAAGAAGACAATTCGCTCCTGGGCGATGTTCGATTGGTCTAACTCCGCATATAATCTCGTTATAACATCCACCATATTCCCGGCATATTATACGATAATTACCACTACAGAGGAGCATGGCGACAAAGTCAGTTTTTTCGGATTCACTTTCGTTAACACTGCTCTGTCGAACTATTCATTATCAGTTGCTTATCTGATAATGGCGCTGCTACTCCCTTTTCTTTCGTCCAGTGCCGACTATCATGGAAATAAAAAGGCTTATATGAAGTTTTTTACGTACGTGGGCAGTCTGGCTTGTATGTTACTTTTCTTTTTTAAGCTTGAGACCCTTGAGCTGGGGATCATCTGTTCTGCAATTGCAGCGATGGGTTATATCGGAGGGGTAATGTTCAGCAATTCTTATCTTCCTGAAATCGCCAGTGTTGATCAGCAGGATAAGGTGAGCGCTCAAGGTTTCGCCTACGGATATGTCGGAAGTGTTTTGTTGCAGATACTCTGTTTTGTTTTTGTACTGAAGCCGGATTGGTTTGGTATTACAGACCTATCATTTCCTCCTAGATTTTCTTTTTTATTGGTAGGTGTTTGGTGGATCTTATTCGCCCAAATACCTTTTTCCAGGCTTCCGACGGGCAGCAGAGTTAAAACAGGCAAGGACCGCAAGAATGGTTATCAGGAGTTGCTACATGTTTTCAAGCAACTTAGAGGCATGACGGTGCTAAAGCGTTTTCTTCTGGCTTTCTTTTTCTATTCAGTTGGAGTCCAAACGATCATGTTGGTCGCAGCTAGTTTCGGGGAAAAGGAACTTCACCTCGGTACGGAGAATCTGATAATTATCATCCTGATCATTCAGGTAGTTGCAATAGGCGGGGCATACTTAATGTCGTCCTTAGGACGGAAGGTAGGGAATATTACTGTATTGATTATGGTCGTGTCTGTGTGGATAGCGATTTGTATCTCAGCATACTTCATATCCTCAGCTCAACAGTTTTACGTGCTTGCCGTTGTCGTAGGATTAGTGATGGGTGGCATCCAGAGTCTATCCCGATCCACTTATTCTAAATTTCTGCCAGAAAATACGCCTGATACGGCATCGTTTTTCAGTTTCTACGATGTGACCGAGAAACTTGCCATTGTAATCGGACTTGCCTCATTTGCCTTTATCGAAGAAAGGTCCAATATCAGGAACTCTGCTTTAGCACTTAGCGTGTTTTTCTTTACTGGATTGGTTATTCTTATATTCCTGGCAAGGACTAAAGAAAAGACAAAAACTTCGCTAATCTCTGAAAATTAAATTTGGCTTTTCCTCAATACGAATTACCTTTACACACAGACTATGACTGTAGAACTATTCATTCCATGCTTCATGGATCAACTGTATCCGGACACTGCTTTTAACACAGTGAAAATCCTCGAGAAAGCCGGTTGTAAAGTATCATATAATCCAGAACAAACATGTTGCGGACAACCTGCCTTCAATGCTGGTTTCTGGGATGAGGCGAAGGCTGTTGGCGGGAAGTTCTTAAACGATTTCTCGGAAAATAACTACATCGTTTCTCCCTCGGCATCCTGCACAGGTATGGTTAAAAACTACTACAGCGATCTGTTCACAAACACGGCTGTGCATAATAAATGCAGGTCAATCCAATCGAATATCCATGAACTGTCTGACTTCCTGGTTAATATTCTTCAGAAAGATTACTTTGGGGCTGAGCTTGACGGCCGCGCTGTATATCACGATTCCTGTGCCGGTCTGAGAGAATGTAAGATCAAAGACGAGCCAAGGGCCTTATTATCGAAGGTTCACGGGCTTGAATTGCTTGACCTTAAAGATAATGACACCTGCTGTGGATTCGGTGGAACCTTTGCAGTTAAGTTTGATGGGATATCGAGCGCTATGGCGCAGCAGAAGATAGACAACGCTCTGGCAGTGGGCGCAGAGTACATTATTTCCACAGACGCATCCTGCCTTTTGCATATGCAAGGTTACATTGACAAACATCAGCTGCCAATTAAGTCCATGCACCTGGCAGATGTTTTGGCACATGGCTGGGGAAATGTATAATACTCCGAAGTTTCATTTCTAAAATTATACTTTTGCAGTTCATTTAGATCACCTCTGTACGTGATCTGACAATTTTTTATATATAAGAACATAAAATCATAGTTGTAGATGATTAAGATTACACTCCCCGATGGTTCCATTCGTGAATACGAAGCTGGAATAACTCCCTATCAGATCGCTTTGTCAATTTCAGAAGGTCTGGCCCGAAATGTCCTGGCGGCAGAAGTAGATGGTCAGATCTTGGACTCGTCCCGTCCGATTGAGGCAGATGCCCGTGTACGGTTGATCACCTGGAATGACAAAGAAGGTAAGTCGACGTTCTGGCACTCTTCAGCACACTTAATGGCCGAAGCGCTTGAAGCACTTTACCCAGGTACCAAATTTGGTATAGGTCCAGCTATTGAAACCGGATTCTATTATGACGTCGACTTCGGTGACAGAGAATTTTCTTCCGACAATTTTAAGGAGATCGAAAACAAGATACTCGAGCTGGCTAAAAAGAAGTCAACTTTTGAACGCAAGCCTATCAGTAAAGCAGATGCTATAGCCTATTTTACTGAAAAAGGAGACGAGTACAAACTCGATCTGATTAAGGATCTTCCAGACGGCTCTATTACATTATATACGCAGGGAGACTTTACAGACTTATGTCGTGGTCCCCACATTCCAAACACCGGTTTCGTAAAAGCGGTTAAGCTGATGAATGTTGCAGGTGCTTACTGGCGTGGAGATGAAAATCGTAAACAACTTACCCGTATATACGGAGTAACTTATCCGAAGCAGAGTGAGCTTACAGACTATCTGAAAATGATAGAAGAAGCAAAAAAACGCGACCATAGAAAACTGGGTAAAGAACTCGAATTGTTTACCTTTTCTGAAAAGGTAGGAATGGGCTTGCCAATGTGGCTGCCAAAAGGAACGGCGTTAAGAGAAAAGCTCGTGCAGTTTCTGCAAAGAGCTCAGGCAAAGTCTGGATATGAGCAGGTGATTACTCCCCATATAGGCCACAAAAATCTCTATGTAACTTCCGGTCATTACGACAAATATGGAGCTGATTCGTTTCAGCCAATCAAGACACCACAGGAAGGAGAGGAGTTTTTCTTAAAGCCGATGAACTGCCCGCATCATTGCGAGCTGTACAAATTCAAACCTCGCTCATACAAAGATCTTCCGGTTCGCTTTGCGGAATTCGGTACTGTTTATCGTTATGAGCAGAGCGGGGAGCTTCACGGGCTTACCAGGGTAAGAGGGTTTACTCAGGATGATGCACATTTGTTCTGCCGCCCTGATCAGGTGAAAGAAGAGTTTAAGAAAGTGATCGATCTCGTCCTTTACGTGTTTAACGCGTTGGGATTTAATGACTACACAGCTCAGGTCTCTCTCCGTGATCCGGAGAACAAGACAAAGTATATTGGTTCAGATGAAAACTGGGCCCTCGCGGAGACTGCTATCATAGAAGCCGCTGAAGAGAAGGGTTTGCCTACAGTAGTAGAACTGGGCGAGGCTGCGTTTTACGGACCGAAGCTTGACTTCATGGTAAAGGATGCACTTGGTCGCAGGTGGCAGCTCGGTACGATACAGGTAGACTATAACCTACCGGAGCGCTTCGAACTGGAATATACAGGCAGCGATAACCTTAAACATCGTCCTGTAATGATTCACAGAGCGCCATTTGGATCACTGGAAAGGTTCGTAGCCGTACTTATAGAACATTGTGCAGGCAACTTCCCGCTCTGGTTAACTCCAGACCAGTTTATAGTACTTCCCATATCGGAAAAATATGAAGATTACGCAAAAAAAGTTTTAGAATCTCTTAATAATTCCGATATTCGCGGCTTGATTGACTTACGCGATGAAAAGATCGGAAGGAAAATCAGAGATGCGGAAATCAAAAAGATCCCGTACATGTTAATAATCGGTGAGAAGGAAATGAGCGAGAATTTAGTCTCTGTTCGTAAGCACGGTGAAGGCGATTTAGGAAGCATGACGGCAGAAGTATTTGAGAAACAATTAATTACAGAAGTAACAGTTTAAATAAAGAATAACATTTGGCATTAGGAAGACCAGGTTTTAATAAGGGTCCACGCGGACCGAGACCTCCGTTTAAGAAAAAAGAGGCTGAGCACAACATTAATGAGTATATCAGAGCTCAACAAGTACGTCTTGTAGGTGATAATGTTGAACAGGGTATCATGTCTTTGGCTGAAGCCAGAAGAATTGCTGATGAGCAAGAGCTGGATCTAGTCGAAATATCTCCTAATGCTGATCCTCCCGTTTGTAGAGTAATAGACTACAATAAATTTATCTATGAGCAGAAGAAAAAGCTTAAAGAGATAAAAGCAAACGCAAAGCAGACGGTTATCAAAGAAATTCGTTTCGGACCGAATACCAATGAGCACGACTTTCAGTTCAAATTGAAACACGCTATTGGATTCCTGGAAGCAGGAGAGAAGGTTCGAGCTTACGTTCACTTCAAAGGTAGAGCCATCGTGTACAAAGAGCAGGGAGAAATCCTGTTGCTTAGATTTGCTCAGGCTTTAGAGGAAGTGGGTAAGGTAGAGCAGTTACCAAAGTTAGAGGGAAAACGTATGTTTTTGATCGTTGGCCCGAAAGCAAAAAAATAAAACAATTAATAAATAGAGTTATGCCAAAAATGAAAACCAATTCCAGTGCTAAAAAGCGCTTCAAGCTTACTGGAACAGGTAAAATTGCAAGGAAGAATGCGTTTATGAGCCACATCTTAACCAAGATGTCTACTAAACGTAAGCGTAACTTGAGTCAGACAAGCTTAGTTTCTGAAGCTGACTTAGGAAACGTGAAGAGAATGCTTTGCATCGGAAAGTAATTTAATTAAGTAACCAGACACCCGGTACCTAAGATTGCGTAAAGCAACACCGCTGTCAAAAATCAAACAACATGCCACGTTCGGTAAACGCAGTAGCGTCAAGAAGAAGAAGAAAGAAGATCTTAAATTTAGCCAAAGGCTATTATGGATCACGCAGCAAGGTCTATACTGTTGCTAAAAACACAGTTGAAAAAGGTTTACAGTATGCATACCGTGACCGTAAGACCAAAAAAAGAGAGTTCAGAGCTCTATGGATTCAACGTATCAATGCAGGTGCACGTCAACACGGAATTTCTTATTCTCAGTTGATCGGTAAATTATCAGCAAAAGAAATCGGTTTGAACCGTAAAGTTTTAGCTGATCTTGCAATGAACGAGCCAGCTGCATTCAAAGCTATCATTGATGCTGTAAAATAATATTGTTTTTATTACAAATTAAAAGGGAGTCACACAACGGCTCCCTTTTCTTGTTTTATGTCATATGGATTTTGGTAAAGTACCCGAACAAGAACTGCCGACTATCGATTTTAGCTTGCCGGGAGACGGTAGGCTTACGCAAGATGTGCTTCGGCAGCAGACGCCTGTAAATGACCTTATATCATACATTGGTTGTGCAAAATGGGGGAGAAAAGAGTGGAAAGGATTGATCTATCCCGCAAAGACGAAAGACAGCGTCTTTCTTGATGAATATCTTAAGCATTTCAACTCTATTGAGCTTAACGCTGTCTTTTACAAGATGCCTGAAAAGCAGCAGATCATCACATGGAGAAAGAAAGCTGAAGCAGAAAGGCTTGACTTTAAATTCTGTCCGAAGGTCACCCAGACCATCAGTCATATAAAGAGGTTAAAGAACGCAGAAGAGGCAACCTCGCAATACCTCGAAAGTATTATGGAGTTTGGACAGTACCTGGGTCCCTGTTTTCTCCAGCTAAGCGATAACTTCGGTCCTGCTAACCTGCAGGTCCTCTCAGATTATCTGGAATCTCTACCAAGAGACTTTAACCTTTTTCTGGAGGTGCGACATCAGGCATGGTTTAGTGATGCGGCGGCAAGATCAGCCTTATTTGACGTACTGAAACAAAATCAGATCGGTGCGGTGATAACAGATGCCAGCGGCCGCCGCGATTGTCTTCACATGGAACTTCCTACGCCGCATGCGTTTATACGTTTCGTTGGTAATGGTCTACATGAAAGTGATTTCAGAAGGGTGGACGAATGGATTGGACGCATACAATTATGGAAGGACCAGGGATTGCAGTCCGCTTATTTCTTTTTGCACCAGCACGACGAGAAAGATACACCAATATTGGCTGACTACACAGTAAGACGTTGGAATGAAGTTTTAGGTACTTCACTTGCACCTCCAATACTATCCAATACACAAGGACAACTAGGATTTTAAAGGAGTGCCCGAAGCGAAAACATGATTTTAAGCAGACACTAATTTTCTTTTTCTTAAAGGAAATCTATTAAATTAGTAGACTTAAAACCAAACTCTAATAACAAAACACTATGAGCTTAAGACTAGGAGACACAGCACCAAACTTTACAGCACAGACGTCACAGGGCGAAATTAACTTCTATGATTACGTAGGAGATAGTTGGGTTGTTCTATTTTCACACCCGGCAGATTACACTCCGGTGTGTACAACAGAGCTAGGCAAAACAGCCTCTTTAACCGATGAGTTCGCCAAGCGTAACGTTAAAGTTATAGCTTTGAGCGTAGATCCGGTAGGAAAACATGAAGGCTGGATTCAGGATATAAATGAGACTCAGGGAGTGGAAGTGAATTTTCCGTTAATAGCTGACGAGAGTAAGGAGATATCAAATGCGTATGGTATGATTCACCCCAATGCATCAGATACGTTGACGGTGAGGTCTTTATTCGTCATCTCACCTGATAAAAAGGTAAAATTGATTATTTCTTATCCTGCGTCTACGGGCAGAAACTTCCAGGAGATCCTCCGGGTGATAGATTCATTACAACTTACTGCGAAACATAGTGTGGCTACTCCGGCTGACTGGCAGCAAGGGGAAGATGTTGTTGTGGCTAATTCTATTAAAACAGAAGACATTCCTGACAAATTTCCCAAAGGTCATCGTATCGTAAAGCCATACTTAAGGTTTACGCCACAGCCAGACAGCGAATAAGCTTTTGGCTGACTTATAGAATTGCATATCTTATTCGAATTTTATACATTTGGTTAAGAGTTCTGTGCCATACATCTTGATTAATTAATGAATATTTCTTTTTCAGTAGTTGCACATTATCAGTACCTAAACAAATCTTATTATTATGAAGACTGGAAAAGTTAAATGGTTTAATGCCGAAAAAGGTTATGGTTTCATTGTTGGAGACGACGGGAAAGAAGTCTTTGTTCACTTCAAAGATGTAGAAGGCGGAGTTAACGCTCTAAGAGAAAATGATTCCGTTGAATACGATGTTGCTGAAGGTAAAAAAGGTCTTCAAGCGGTCGATGTAAAGAAAGCTTAATTTTTATTGTACCCTTATACTAATTAGTAAGCCCCAGGCCATGGGGCTTTTTTTGTGGCTAAAAGATTCGTTCTGCTCTAATGGTCACCAATTGATCACTTGACGTTGTAAATATCAGGAAGTCAGTCCCGCCGTCGCTGAGCTTATGCTTCTTTTTAAGCTGATCGGTGGATAAAGGAAAATTCCTGCTCACTACATTGAATCTACCTGACATTCTTTCCCGGGAAAACGAATTGTAAGGAGCCCAGGAGGTGATCTGGAACACTTTCCCCGGGAAACCCTCCTTGAAATTTCCTGAAGTATAAAGGTGGGTATTAAGTCCTAATTTTTGCAATTCAAACCTTGAAGCGATCGTTTTAAAGGCACCAGCCTTTAAAATAGCGACGTCTGGTTCATAGAGATAACTTGAAGGGGGAGCATATGTGCTAATAAACTCGCTGCGTTCATCTGACACTAAGAATTCAAATTGGAGCGTTCGCTCACCGCCTAGCGCAGAGCAAATGATTCGCGTCTCCTGCTTGTTCCCAGCAGACAAAACCCAAAGTAATTCCTTGCAGTCATTCTTTACACTTACCACGTGTAACTCTTCTGTAGCACCTCCAAAAGCCCTCAGCCCGGCTTGTATATCTAACATGGGGGAGGTCTTTACAACTACCCTGTTAGCAACGCTAAAAAAGAGCTCCAGGTAGTCTACAACATTAGGTTCAGTGTCTTCCAGTAAAAATACTTTCTTGTTCTCAACCCTCCTTGATGGGTCGACATATATTGTATCGAATCGCCCCGTATAATTTTTCAGGAAGGGTAAGGAGTCATCATTTATGAAAGTGATATTATTTGTACCTAAGGTCCGTAGATTGTGTTCTGCGATCTTCGATAAATCTCTATTCCGCTCCACGTGTATCAACGACTCGACAGTTTTGGAAAAATAATAACTGTCAACACCGAGTCCCCCCGTAAGATCGATAGCATGTTTGCCTTTTATCAATCCAGCTTTGTAAGCAGCTGTTGTCTCTGATGACGTTTGCTCTACCGAAAGCTTAGGGGGGTAATAGATCCCTTCTGTTGCAAACCAAGTTGGTAGCTTTTTCTCCGATCTTCTCTTGCTGTCGATCTGCTCAGCTAACTCGCGTGCGCTGACTCCTTCAAAAGTGCTTTTACCCAGCATGATCTTATGAACGTCAGCATGGAGATTGTCCATTATATATTTCTGAACGGCAGGATTAAGTAGGGTAGCATTCATCTTACATCATTTCAAAACCACCTGGGCTGTGATGCGACTACTTTGTTCAAGCATAATCGTTCTGCCTTGGGTAAATTCATTTAAAAGATCTCTCTCATAGTGTCTCATGGTGACAAGCTGCAAACCCTCGTTGTATTTAACAATGAAATTCTCCTCAAGCAGGCTGATGAGCCGGGCAAACGTACGTTGATCACTGTCAACACACCCCGACAAGCTTGTCGCCGAAACCTGTACAACATTCATTTTAATCGCAAAATCCGCAAAGCTTCTGTATATAATACTGATATGTTCTTCAGTAATAAACGACAGATCCTTTGTTGTAAGCGAGATTAAAATCTGGTTGTTCTTGATGATAACCGCAGGCTCCGTGATCTTAAGATCAGTGTTTATAATGCAAGTACCACTTTCATCCGGTGCATTGAAAGGCTTCACGTATAGAGGAATATGATTATTTTGAAGCGGCTTGATTGTCTTCGGATGGATGACCGTCGCCCCGTAATAGGTCATCTCAATGGCCTCACGATATGACAGCTCCTCATACTTTTTCGTGTTTGTAAATAACTTCGGATCCGCATTAAGAACCCCGGGAACATCTTTCCATATTGTTACTGAATGCGCCCCCAAACCTGTCGCAAATATAGCCGCCGAATAGTCAGAACCTTCCCGACCAAGCGTTGTACTGAAGTTCTCCGAAGTTCCCCCAATGAAGCCCTGTGTTACAATGTACTGCTTCTCGAGAATCGGGATTAGCTGTTCCTTTATCCTTCCCGAAGTTTTCTCCCAATCAACCTTCCCACGGCGATATGTATTGTCGGTTTGAATATAGCTGCGTGCATCAGTCCATTGATTTGTCAGGCCAGAGCTGTTAAGGTAATGACTCACAATTTTAGACGATACCAGCTCGCCAACAGATACAATCTGATCATACAGGTAATCATAACTGTCATACGGCTCTTCCTCTAAAATCCACTCGATCTCTACGAAAGTATTGGCAACATCATCATATATCGGATGAGCTCTATCTTCAAAAAGGTCATCGATTATCTTCTCGTGGTAAGCTTTAATGGCTTCCAGAATATCCAGCGTGTTATCTTTCCGGTCGACATAAGCGTTCAGAAGCTCTTCGAGCGCGTTGGTGGTCTTCCCGATAGCCGACACCACTATAAGCAGCTGAAGCTCCGGTTTTAATGACAATATATGGGCTATGTTTCTAATACCCTCTGCATCCTTGGATGATGCTCCTCCGAATTTGTATACTTCAATCATGTAGCGGTGGTGTAACGCGGCTTTCAGAAAGCTGGTCGCTGCTTAGAGAAACATTGATCCATTCTCCTTCAAAACGCGCATTGTATTTTTTATAAAAGTTTATTGCCGGTTCATTCCAGTCCAGTACCTGCCAGCTTACTCCGTTGAAATTCTTCTCCCTCGCCTCCTGTAATACGCGCTCAAAAAGCATTGTGCCAACACGCTTACCCCGGAGGTTCTCATTCACGTAAAAATCTTCCAGGTACATCCTGCAGCCTTTCCACGTAGAAAAGCGGACATAATATAAGGCGAAGCCTTCCACCTTACCATCTACTTCAGCAACGAACGCTGTCCATACCGGATCGTTCCCGAAACCTGCATCTGTAAATTCATCCAGCGTAACGGTCACCTCCTGGGGAGCTTTCTCATAAAGTGCAAGCCCTCTTACCATCTCAAGGAGCTGCCCGCAATCTTCTTTGAGGGCTCTGCGAATTTCAATATCCATCTAGTTTAGTGTTGCGTCAGAATTGTCAGACGGGGGAGTGGTTGAATCAGCGGCATCTTTATTTTTCCAGTGTGGAATTACGCGTTTGCCAAAAATAGTGCTTCCAATGCGTACCATGGTGCTTCCTTCCTCGATAGCAATCTTGTAGTCTGATGACATCCCCATGGATATCTCTCTGAATGAATCAGTTTTGCGAAAAAAGGAAGCTTTCAGTCCGTCGAACAGAACCTTCAGTTCATTAAATTCATCCCTGATTTGCTTTTCCTGTTCCGTATTGGTAGCTATCCCCATGACTCCTACAATACGCACGTGTTTCATCTCTAACAACTCTTCAGATCGGAGAAGCTCAATTGCTTCATCAAAACCAAGTCCAAACTTCGTTTCCTCATCCGCAATATAGATCTGGAGCAGACAGTCAATAACCCGCTTATTCTTCTCTCCCTGCTTATCAATTTCCTTAAGAAGCTTCAGACTATCCACAGAATGAATCAGACTGATAAACGGAGCGATATATTTTACCTTATTGGTTTGAAGATGTCCCAGCAAATGCCATTCAATATTCTCCGGGAGTTGTTCATGCTTTTCCACCAGTTCCTGTACCTGATTCTCCCCGAAAATGCGCTGCCCTGCGTTATAAGCCTCCAGAATGTCGGCTACAGGTTTAGTCTTGGAAACAGCGATCAGCTTAACCTCCGAAGAGCTCACTTCATTCTTTAATTTCGTCAAGTTGGCTGCAATGCTCATTTATGTGTATTTTTAACCCCTAATCTGGCTAAATTACTAAATGAAGCGTTTATTGTTACTGTTTTTTATAATCATTTTTCTTAACGCCTGTAAATCTGATGATAGCCCCAAAGGGGTATTAGGCAAGGAAGAGATGATCGATGTGCTCACCAGCGTCCACTTGGCTGACGGATATGCAAGCGCGCTTTACGCAGACAGCAGCAGAAATAAGATTGCGGCTTTATACGGTGCCATATATAAGAAGCATAACACAGATTCCATTGGTATCCGAAAAAGTCTTGAGTATTATTCCCGTAATCCAGCGGAACTAAAAATCATGTACGAAACGATCATTAAGAACCTTGAAAATCTTGAAAAGGAACAGCGCGCTATCGAAGAGAAAAAACAGCAAGAAGAACAAGATAAATACAATAAGGAACAGCAAGTTATTGCCCGGAAATTGAAGCTAAAGAGTGACTCTTTACGAAATGACTCACTAAATAAACAATATATTAAGATCGATACGTTTAAAGTTATTCCGATAAAGAAATGGACCTTTCAGGGAATGCTGGATAGAGAGAAATTGAAGAAACAGGATTCCGTAAGACGGGATTCAATGATGAAAGCGAAAGTTAAATAATGATCTACCCCAATAACGCTGCTGATAAACTAGGGTTTACAGACGTAAAAACACATATACAGTCGCTTTGTCTGAGCGATATGGGCCGCCAAATGGTCGATAAAATTCAGATGATGTCGAACTACGACAACATAAATAAGTTCCTTCGGCAAACAAAGGAATTTAAGGAAATCCTGGAGAACGACTCCCCGCTGCCTATCCGCCACTTGTTTGATATTAAATCGCTGGCAGAAAAGATCCGCGTTGAGGGGGCTTTCCTGACTGAAGCGGAGCTTCATGAGGTTCTGCTTTCCTTGCAAACCGTATTCTCCGTGATCAGCTATTTCAATGAACGGGAAGGCAGGTATCCAACCCTCGAAGCCCTTTTCGAGCATCTGCCAATCGAGAAAAAGATCCTCAAAAGCATTGAAGCAGTTATCGATGAAAAAGGAAAGATCAGAGCAAATGCCTCCAGGGAGTTGCAGGAAATAGTAGCAGGTATCGCCCGCGCTGAGCAGGAAGCGAGGAAAAAGATTGACCATGTTTTTAAAGCTGCACAAAACAGCGGATATACAGCCGACGGTTCACTCACCATCCGCGATGGCCGACTTTGTATTCCCCTTCTGGCGGAAAATAAAAGAAAGGTAAAAGGCTTCATTCATGACGAATCTGCATCCGGACAAACCGTTTATCTTGAGCCGGAAGAGGTGTTTCAGTTAAACAACAAGGTCAGGGATCTGGAGTTTGATAAACGAAGGGAAATTATCCGGATCCTCGTCGCCCTCAGCAATGATCTGCGTCCTTACGTTCCCTTGTTCCTGGCCTATCATGGCCTGCTTACCAAGCTGGATTTCGTTAGGGCCAAAGCACTGTTTGCTATCGAAACCGAAGCAGAAATGCCTGTGCTCATCAATAAAGCAGAGTTAAGCCTCATCAATGCCAGGCATCCCTTGCTGCTGCTCGCACTCCGCAAAGAGAAACAGACCGTCGTTCCCCTTAACATTAATATAGACGAAGGGCAAAGGGTAGTTGTCGTATCCGGACCTAATGCCGGAGGAAAGTCTGTTTGTATGAAGACCGTGGGTCTACTACAGATCATGGTGCAGGCCGGATTACTTGTACCTGTAGACGAACATTCTGTATTTGGCGTCTTCAAGCAAGTATTTGCCGACATTGGCGACGATCAGTCTATAGAGAGCGACTTAAGTACCTACAGTGCCCATCTTTCGAAGATGAAATATTTCGTAGAGAACGCTGGCGGCAAAACGCTTGTATTAATCGATGAGTTCGGTACAGGTACCGACCCTCAGTTCGGTGGGCCAATAGCAGAGGCGGTTCTGGACGCCCTCAACAGGAAAAAGATCCGCGGGGTAGTCACCACTCACTATTCCAACTTAAAGCTGTTCGCTAATGCTACAGAAGGACTTGAGAACGCCTCTATGATGTTCAATAACCTCGAGATGCAACCCATGTACATACTTGAAATGGGCAAGCCCGGGAGTTCTTACGCCTTTGAAATCGCTCAGAAGATCGGCCTGCCCGAACAGGTGCTTAACGCTGCTAAAAGTAAGATCGGTACCCATCAGAAGAAAGTAGACACTTTGCTGGTGGACCTCGAACGGGATAAGAAGGATCTGCTGGAAAAGAAAGTCGCGCTTGACAAGCAACAACGTCGCGTAGATGTCCTGCTTCGTGAAAATGAACAACTCAAAGGATACCTCGACGAGAACAAGAAGGCCATTTTGAAAGAGGCTAAGAAAGAAGCGCAAACTATCATCCTGAACGCAAATAAACTCATAGAGAATACCATATCCGAAATCAAGGAAACAAAAGCCGATAAGGAGAGCACAGCCAAACTTCGTCAGAACCTGCAGCAAGAGCTGAAGAAGCATCAGGTCACCAAAGAAGTATCAAAGCAAACCAGCAAGGCCGACGAAGAGTTGAAACACGGCGACTGGGTTAAGCTGACTGATTCTGAAACAGTAGGACAGGTTATCGATGTAACGAAAGACAACGTCATCCTCGCAATTGGGGAACTTCGCTCGGTTGTAAAAAGAAAGAGGGTGGAGCGTATAACAAAGAAAGAGGTGCCGAAAGAAATTCGCAAGTCCTATTCCTCACAGTTAACGGACACTTACGCGTCATTTAGCCCAGAGATTGATATACGGGGAATGAGGGGAGAGGACGCCGTGCATGAGATTGAAAAATATCTCGACAGAGCTCTGATGATGGGCATGTCAAGTCTCAAGATCATTCATGGAAAGGGAGATGGTATCCTAAGGAAACTAATCCGCGGATACCTGAGCAAATATTCCCAGGTATCGCGGATGGAAGATGAGCATGCCGATCGCGGTGGTGATGGCATTACTTATGTATATCTAAGCTGATCTAAAAGTCAACTTCCTTGTGTTCGCCTTCCTCGTTCGCCTTTCCTGTAATGGTATTTTTTACCAGCGATACGATTTGCGCAAGGAGAAGGTCGGGTGTATCCCAATACTCAGCCTTTTCCGGTTGTATCCGTAAAAGACATAACTCAGGATCCTCCTTACCGTAAGGGAACCACGTCTTATAACGATCATTCCACAGTTCTTCAATCTTTAAAGGATCCTTTGTAACGCTGGCTGTGCCTTTTACAGTAACATAAAGGTCGTTGGCCGGGTCACTGTAATTTAGTACCACATGAGGGTTCAGATCTATCTCGGTAGTCTTTCTTGAGCTCTTTCTTGCAAACATCCAGATCAGTCCGTCATCCTCAATTTTAAAGGTGTACATGGGCCGGCTGTCGATACTGCCATCTGGCTCTGTGGTAGTCAGCATCGCAATTTTGATATCCGCAATCTTGGACGAAAGCTCGCGGGCCTTTTTGATATATTCGATCTCGTCAAGCTGTTCTTTAACGGTGTTTCCTGTAAGTTGTGTCATAGGTGCTTGTTTTTATTTTAATATAAATAACAAGACTTTCCGGCGGATTTTGTTTAAAGAAATTTAATTTGGCTGAGCCTAACGGTCAGAGTGTCCTAGACTTTTGTCCGGATTCACAAGGTCACGAACCAGTTGCTTAAGTTCTTTAATCTCCGGAAAACGCCCGGCTGCCTTTCGATCGAAGATGATTTCGCTGTCCAGACGTATCGAAAAGGTACCGCTAGTTTCAGACGGCTTTAAAAAAACTCCCTCCAGATCAGTTGAAAATGTTGTCAACAACTCTTGCGCCATATAAGCTGATCTTAATAACCAACCACACTTCGGACAGTATTCAATCGTCACTGTCTGCTTTATTTTGGTAATGATTTTTTCTTCCATAAGTTATTAGTTTAAAGTTATATGAAGATCTTTACCTGTTAGATCAAGATAGGTATTCTGCAGCTGGTGAAGATATGCTACCTCCAGATTTTCAGCATTCCCAAATACCCCCGTCTGTCCCGAAAAATGAAAAGCAAGGTGATCGTCCGGCCCCAGCCATTTATCACTTTCCTTCGGATCCCGTTTGAATGAGGCTTTGACAAGCCAGTCATTCGAAAGTCTGACCGGATTAATCTCATTGAACCGGATCCTGAACTGATAGCCGGCTCGCGGACTCAGCATATCACAAATAATACTCTCCCGCTGCATTTCTCTTACAGATAAAATCCCTTCCTGGTTCTCCCGCGGATAAACAACTATGATATTGCCTTCTCTTAACTGACCGATATCCATAAAGGCTCAAATGTTTGTAATAGGTTGAACAAATAACCGCTATCATCAAGCAAGGGCTTCTTCATAACGATGTTACATGCACGAATATAGAAAATAACTAGTTTCGTCCTAAACAACTGTCTATTTTGTTAGGCAAGCGTAATAAAAGCTTTAATATTCCTTTATTACTTTAATAGCAAAGTTAAAAGCAGGATATTTGATCTGTTAACAATTCTGAATAGAAATTATGAAAAAATATATTCTCGTTCTCCTCACCATACTTATCGCCGGAGCTACTCAGGCACAGGTTCTGGAACCAGTAAAGTGGTCTTACGCATCAAAACGTATCAGCAGTACCGAAGCGGTTGTATTAATCAAAGCCACGCTGGATAAGGGATGGCATATTTATTCGCAGAACGTTGCAGACGGCGGTCCGGTTGCTACATCCATCTCTTTTGCACCCTCAAAAAGTTATACTCTTGTAGGTAAGACTATTGAACCTAAACCTGTAACCAAATTTGAGAAGGTTTTTAAAATGAACGTGAGTTACTTTGACAACTCAGTGGTATTTCAACAGAGGGTAAAAATTAAAGCCGGACAACCTGTCGTAAAGGGGATATTAGAGTTTATGGCCTGCAATGATGAAAAGTGCCTTCCTCCAGATGAAGTCAGTTTCAGTATTCCGGTAAAATAGTATTTCCCTTCTAATGATGAGATTAAGACAATTAAGTGTTCTTTTTTTATTTCTTGTAGTTCTTTTTTCCACCCGTGTACAGGCACAGGACAGCGCCGAAGCTATCGATTTCAGTGATATTGAATTTACGGATATTGAGCAAGGCGCTGTGGCAGATAGTCCACTTGTATCTGATACGGAACAAGCTCGCGACTCTGCCGACACCGGTTCCGTCAGCCCGGCACCAGTAGTTGACGGTGCATCTGTTACCCGTCAGGATCATAGCCGCTCGCTATGGGCGATCTTCATCGCGGGTTTCCTGGGTGGAATTGCCGCCTTAATCATGCCCTGTATTTTCCCAATGCTTCCGCTAACCGTTAGTTACTTCACCAAGAGTGCGGCAAGTAAGTCGGGCGCAGTAAGTAAAGCATTGGTCTACGGGCTTTCTATCATCGTGATATACGTGATCCTTGGTCTTATCGTAACAGTAATCTTTGGGGCAGATGCACTCAATAGTTTATCTACGAACGGCGTCTTCAACTTCGTGTTCTTCTTGATGCTGGTTGCCTTTGCTGCCTCATTTTTAGGCGCTTTTGAACTAACCCTGCCTTCTTCATGGGTAAATAAGGCAGACGCAAAATCAGATAATAAAGGCTTCGTCGGCATATTCTTTATGGCGGCTACACTTGCCCTGGTATCCTTTTCCTGCACCGGCCCGATCATCGGTTATCTGCTGGTAGAGGCAGCAACAATGGGTGCTCTTTTGGGACCTGCTGTAGGAATGTTCGGCTTCTCTCTAGCCCTTGCTATTCCCTTCGCCCTGTTTGCTATGTTCCCCTCGCTGATGCAGTCGTTGCCCAAATCGGGTGGCTGGCTTAACAGCGTCAAGGTCGTTCTTGGATTTCTGGAGCTTGCCCTCGCCCTTAAATTCCTTTCAAATGTCGACCTGGCTTACCACTGGGGATGGCTCGACAGGGAAGTGTTCCTTAGTCTGTGGATCGTGATATTCGGATTGATGGGTCTATATCTTCTTGGAAAGCTTACTTTCTCTCATGATTCCCCGCTCAAGTTCCTTTCTGTGCCGCGGCTGTTTTTGGCAATCATCGTGTTGTCTTTCACAGTCTACATGGTTCCTGGTCTCTGGGGCGCGCCGCTGAGCTCTATTTCAGCATTCCTGCCACCGCAGCACACGCAAGACTTCGACCTGTATACATCTTCTCTTAAAGCGGAACATAATGCCGGCGCGTCATCACAAAGCGGAGAACCAAAAAAATATACCGATCTGTTCGAGGCACCTTTGGGTCTTACTGCTTTTTTTGATTATGAAGAAGGCCTGGCTTACGCCAAGAAGGCGAATAAACCGATTCTTATTGATTTTACTGGCCATGCCTGTGTCAATTGCCGCAAGATGGAGAGTTCAGTATGGCCCGATAGGCGAGTGCTTGAAACGATCCGTAATGAATACGTGCTCATTCAGCTGTATGTCGATGACAAGACCGCATTGCCCGAAAGCGAGCAGTTCACTTCCTCAAGAGGGAAGAAGATCAAGACCGTCGGCAATAAATGGAGCGATTTTCAAACGACCCGTTTTAACGCCAACTCGCAGCCCTTCTATGTGTTACTTAGTCCTCAGGAGCAGGTTCTCGTAGATCCCATTGGCGCAGATTATGATATTGAAAGCTATCTCGGTTACCTAAAAAGTGGTCTGGAAGCGTTCAGGGGCATAAAATAAGTTCAATAAAAACTGATTTCAAGCTGTTTTTTCCTTGAAAAATATATATTTGCTGCAAAAGAATATTATTATGGAAAAATTCACCAAATTAAAAGAGCTTGTTGCTTCCATGGAAGTTGACGCTGACAAATTTTACACTAAAGGTAGCGGTGCTGCAGGAACCCGTGTTCGTAAGGCATTGCAGGAGATCAAAACATTGGCTCAGGAAATTCGTAATGAAGTAACTGAGATCAAAAACAAAGAAGCATAGTTTAATCCTATAAATACTTTAAAGGCTGTCCCATGGGCAGCCTTTTGTGTTTCCAGTGCTTTTCACTGCAAATATGATCCTCGTCACACACGACCTCTATAAAAGATAACTTTGTCTTTTATTTGCTAATTTTGGGATATAAAACCAACAGACATGGTAATTACCCGAAAAACGCTCATCACTGAACTGTTAAAAGTAGAGAAAGATGCCGTGATCAGGCAGCTAACACAGCTAAATCCAAACTTCTCCAGACTTAAAAATCCGGTCTTCCGAAATACTCTTGCCAGAATGGTGACTATAGAATCTGCCTGTAAAATGGCCGGTTGCGAAATCTCCGCCTTTCTCGATGCCATGAGGCAGATTGGCTTCATCGTTCAGGACGAGGCGGTACAATCCGATCATGCTCCGACGCAAGTACCTTCTTCACAAAGGGCATTTGACCAGGAGCTCGACGTACGCCCCATATTAGCACAGAAACTAGATCCTATCAAAATCATCCTACAGAGCATCGATACCCTCAAAGAAGGCCATACGCTCAAGCTAATCGCTCCATTCGAACCAATCCCACTCATACACATGCTCAACAGCAAGGGCTATACTCACGAAGTCGAGCAAGAGGCGGGGAGCGTGATTACCTATTTCTGGAAAGATCCAAACGCCCTCAGATCTCAAAAAATGCCGGCTAATACGCAGGCCAGCCCAATTGAAACAGACTTCGAAAGCCTGGCTTTAAAATACAAGGGCCGTTTGCGCACTATAGACGTCCGCAATCTCGAGATGCCCCAACCCATGATCATGATCCTGGAGAACCTCCAGGAAATGCAGGATAACGAAGCGTTGTTTGTTTACCATAAGAAGCTGCCCGTATATCTGCTGCCACATCTTCAGGAAAGAGGGTATGAACACAGTACACAACCTACGGAAGATGGAAAAATGAACCTGATTATCTATAAGCCATGAATCCGCTGCCTAAGAACACACCGGGGATGTACCGTCTCATAGTTGCGCATTATCTCATTTCAGGGATATGCTTTGCCATGCTTGCGGTGCTTCTGCTCACTCTGAGCGGAAACTTTCCCAGTCACTATTTTGCGCCAGGCACGCTTGCGATAACGCACCTTGCCGCCCTGGGCTGGGGCACCCTGATCATCTTCGGTGCCTGCTACCAGCTACTGCCCGTGTTGCTCGAATGCGATTTGTATAGCACTAAGTTGCCCTGGATCGTACTGGCTTTGTTTCTGCCCGGTCTTTTTTGCCTCGTTTATTCTTTCTGGATATTCGACCCTGGTATTCACATGCAGACCGGAGGAGTACTGCTTACTTCGTCCATCATCCTGTTCTGTGTAATCGTTTTTAAGACAGCCGCAAGGAGCAAGATAGCTTCTGCTCATAAAGATTTTATCCTGACGTCCTGTGTGTGGCTTATCGCTACCGCAATCCTTGGCACCTTGATGGTGTTCAACTTTCAATATGCATTCTTGCCCAAAGATCACCTTCACTTTCTTCGTCTGCATGCACACATGGGTATCGCCGGATGGTTCCTGATGCTGATCATCGGTGTAAGCGCCAAGCTCATACCCATGTTTCTCGTATCCAGGAATCAGCCGTCGAACCTGCTCTCCTGGAGCTTTTACCTGATAAATATCTCGCTTCTTCTGTTTATGGCCGACGGCTATATCAATGGCCTCAATCTGAAAACGCATCTGATGGTTTTAATGATGCTGTGCGGACTGGCCTTCTATTTCGTCTATGTACGCAAGTGTTTCCAGTCAAGACTCAAAAAAAAGCTCGACATACCTATCCTGAAGACCGTGCTTTCGATCGTGTTCCTTTCTCTTTCCATCTTGTTGCTTCCGGTCATCATCCAGTTTGCAGTGAAGCAGAGCGCCTGGTCGGTCAAGCTATCCAGCCTCTACGGAATGCTGATTTTTATGGGCTGGATAACCGCTCTCATCATGGGGCAAACGTTCAAGACGCTGCCATTCATCATCTGGGTAAAGAAATACGAACATCTCAGCGGTAAGGCCAGGATCCCCATGCCGGCAGATCTCTATCATGCCGGGCTGTTGAAACTCCAGTACTTTGCATACATCACCTTCTGTTTGTCTTTCTTCGCAGGTTTTCTGCTTTCAAATAACGTCCTGATGACCGCTGGTGCGGTAAGTATAATTATCGCCGCATTTGCCTATCTCGGAAATGTCATCATTCTCATCACCCATAAAACGACTGTCAAACTATGAAAGAATTTAGCATCACCAACAAATCGTCATTTAAAGAGCTTCAGATCATCGAATCGCTCAGAACCGTCCTTGACCCCGAATTGCAGATAAATGTCATCGATATGGGGCTTATTTATCATATAGATGCGGAGCCGGACAGCGATGCGGTTACAATCCAGATGACGCTGTCCTCATCACACTGTCCCATGGGAGAGGCCATTCTGAAGTCCGTGCAGAACCGTATTGAAACAGACTTTCCAGGCTCGCAGGTCGATGTGCAGCTGGTTTGGGAACCGCAATGGACTTACGAGAAAATCACTGAAGAAGGTCTTAAGCAGCTCGGCCGATAATCAGAAATTATTTAAACCAATTTTATAAATATGACTACGGTCATTTATTTATGAATCAATAAAAGATATATTTGTCTTCTATTAAATCATAAGCAGCATGGAAACTTTAACCACCCTTAATGTTACTGAAATAGAACCTCGTTTCAGACACCCTATAATTTTCGAACAATTCGACGCTCTGGAAGCGGGAGACGGATTTATTATCTCTATCGACCATGATCCAAAGCCATTGTATTATCAATTGCTTGCCGAACGTGGAAATATCTTTACGTGGGAATACCTGGCAAGTGGTCCGGATAACTGGCAAGTTAAGATAGAACGTACGACACCCCAGGAGCAGGAAGCTACGATAGGGGAGATTGTAGCTAAAGATTACCGCAAGGCCCAGGTTTTTAAGAAATTCGGCATAGACTTTTGCTGCGGAGGAAAGAAAACGGTAAGCGAAGTATGTAACAAGAAGGGAATCGATATTTCTGAAGTGAAGCAACAGCTGGCCGCGATGGAAGGTGATCAGGGAAACCCTTCTCAGAACTATCAAAGCTGGGAGCTTGACTTCTTATGCGATTATATTGTTTCTACCCACCATAAGTATGTTAAAGATACTCTTCCATTCCTGTCTGAGATTTCCGCAAAAGTAGCCCGCGTTCACGGTGATTCACACCCCGAAGTAGTTGTCGCAGCAAATGCATTTGCCGGAGTAGCGGCAGATCTGAGCGCGCACTTACTTAAAGAAGAGAAAGTCCTTTTCCCTTACATCAAACAGCTCGTAGCAGCGAAGAGGGAAAATGCCGCCCTGCCTCATGCACCGTTCGGCGAGGTATCCAATCCGATCCAAATGATGGAAGCTGAGCACGAGCATGCAGGAGAAGATATGTCAGAAATCCGGACTGTTACGAACAACTTTGCTGCACCTGATGACGCATGTACGTCATACCGCATATTGTACAAAATGTTCAAGGAGTTTGAAAGCGACCTCCACCAGCACATTCATCTCGAAAACAATATCTTGTTCCCTAAAGCGATAGAGCTGGAAAGAACATGGAATGACTAAGTTCTGCTTTCTCAGAATGAAACAGATTCGCAACAGTTCTAAAAGTTATGATACTTTCCAAATCGTGTGAATATGCTATACGGGCTGCAATCTACGTTGCGTTTAAAACAGTTCGGGGTGAAAAAGCCGGGATAATTGAAATCTCGGAAGTCATCGGATCACCCATGCACTTTACCGGAAAGATCTTGCAGACACTTACGCGAAAGAAGCTTCTTTCTTCTTTAAAAGGGCCAACGGGTGGATTCTTTATCGAGGATCCATCCTCTGTATACCTGGTTGATATCATATATGCTATCGACGGTGACGGGATTTTCAAGAACTGTGTTATGGGATTAAGCCACTGCTCAGAAACGCGTCCCTGCCCCATGCATCATCAGGCAAAGCCTATCCGTGACCAGCTATGCAGCGAGTTTAGTAAGAAATCTGTCTTCGAAATGGTTGATGCTTACGAGAAGAACGAGTATTTCCTGAGATAGATATTGAAATAATTGATTCCTAGTAATTTAAAAAAAACTTCAGCTCAATCTTCCAAAAGCCCTCAACACTTCAGCATTCTTTTTGTTATACTTACAATTCGGAATGATAAATTAATGTATTGTCTATGAATAATCAATCAAAAATAATAGCTGCATTGCTGGCAGGAGTTGCCGTGGGGGCTGTAGTAGGTCTTTTATTCTCTCCAGATAAAGGTGAAGAAAACCGGGACGGAATAGCTGGATGGTTTAAAGATATATATGATCTTTCTAAAGAAAAAACGAGTGACCTGGCTGAAAAGGGCATGAATGCCGTTAAGTCTACCAAGAACTCTGCAGAAAGCCATATAGATCATGCTGAAAGCGCTTTAGGCGTATAAGCTAACCTGAAATATAAGTTTTTAAAGCGAGATCCTGCTGTTTACAGCAGGATCTCGCTTTTTTTATATACATTAGAACCAACAAGCCAATTTAGCGCTCAAGCGCATTTAATAACCGTTGTTAGGTGCTGATATGGATAAGAAAGCCGTATTGAAGTATGTTATAAGCTTTATCTCCATCCTGGGTGCCGGTTCCCTGGAAGCTATTATTCTTGGTCCCCAGAATGGTAGCCCGTCATTACTCTTGTTTACCGGCGTCATCATTTTGTCTCTTCGGTTTTTAGGTAAGGGTCCTGCAATCTTCGCTCTTATTGTTGCTGTCATCGTTTCATTCAACGCGCTTCTGATAAGAGACGGAGAACTTTACTGGTCTCTCTCTCAGTTCCTGAAACTGCTCTTGTTCATTCTGGAAAACGCTGTTATCATTTACATCATCGACTCCTATATCAAACAAACAAACGAAGGACTACTGAAAGAAAAACGCTTCAAAACACTTATTGAAGAAAGCTCAGAGGCCTTTATGCTCGTAAAGCTGAGCGGATCGATTCACTATCATAATCAGGCTGTTCATAGGATTACCGGCTATCGAGAGGAGGACTTAGAACGAATATCGGTCTGGGATTTGATAAAAGATGATGACATCACTACCGTAAAGGAAAATTATTTCAAAGTGGCGTCACATGCGGGCTCTGCGGTTATGATACAACATCGTATGACAAAGGCAGACGGCAGTCTTATATGGGTGGAAAACGCTATTGCCAACCACCTCGATAATAAGTCCATTCAGGCCATCGTCATGAATTTCAAGGATGTCACCAGCCGTATCAGTCACGAGCAGGAGATGGGTGATTTCCTTGGAATCGCATCTCATGAACTGAAAACCCCTCTAACGAGCCTCAAAGCCTACACACAGGTTCTTGAAATGCGTCTGAAAGCCGAAAATAATACAAACACCATACAGCTGGTTAGTAAGATGGACAAACAGATCAACAGGATTATCGGTATGATCTTCGACCTGCTCGATGTAACAAAGCTGCAGTCGGGCATCATGTATCTGAAAAAAGAAACTTTCCAGCTTAATGATCTGGTGTCTGAAGTCGCTGAAAATCTGGGTAGTGTACATCAAACCCATCAGATTGAGTTAGAACTTGACGAGAACATTCCGGTGCGTGGAGATCGCACGCGAATTAATCAGGTGCTTGTAAACCTTGTGACAAACGGGATCAAGTATTCACCTGGTAGCGACAAGCTTATCGTACGGACAGCCATTCTGGATGACGCTGTTACGGTTTATGTAAAAGACTTTGGTATAGGTATATCCGAAGCTGAGATAAAGAATCTATTCAGTCGCTTTTATCGCGTGAGCAGCGTGCGGGAGTCTTACCAGGGACTTGGGCTCGGACTTTATATATCCAACCAGATCATCGAACAGCACCAGGGAAAAATGGGAGTTGAAAGCGAAGAAGATAAGGGCTCAGTCTTTTGGTTCCGCCTGCCGCTGGGCGTGACGGAAGATTAAACCCTGGCTGATTATTTTGCTTTGAGCCAAATATATCTGGAAGATTTGCGCACTAAATACTTCTTCCTGTAGTCTTCAGTCTCGTCTGAACCTTTTTCATTTTCAAAGTATATACCTGAATCACCACTGCTCAGGTATGCAATGAAACACGCGATAGCGAAGTAGAACAAATAATCAGGTCCAAAAAGTTCCGCACCCATAATTGTGCATGCGATAGGCGTATTCGTTGCTCCTGAAAAGACTGCCAGAAAGCCTAGCGCGGCGAAAAGTCCCGTCGGCGCATCCAATAAGCCCGAGAGGGTATTACCTAATGTCGAGCCGATAAAAAACAAAGGGGTAACCTCACCACCTTTAAACCCCGTTCCAAGGGTTATTCCGGTATAGATGGTTTTCCATAGCCAGCTCCAGGTATCTGCACCACCAGATGCGAAGCTGGAAGGTATAGTCACAGCACCGGGATATTGCGCTTCCACACCAAGACCCAGATAGTCAGGTTTCCCGTTCAGCACCGACAGCAAAATGATAGCTGCGCCGCCCGCAAGGGGGATCATCCATTTGCGCGGAGCCAGCTTGAGGCTAACCTGTTTAACGGTCTTCGAGAAAAGTATGAAACCATAGCTGGCAAATCCAAAGGCCACCGATGCCAGAGTCACTTTGCCCATAAGATAAAGCTCATCCATACCTTCAAATGCCGGAAGTTGACCGATCTGATAATGTGTATGAGCGATCCCTAAGAAAGAAACAGTCCAGTCGGCTATCAGGCTGGCGAGCAGGGCTGGTAAGAGAAGATTTAACTTCAGCCGTTTGAATGTCAGTACTTCCACAGCAAAGATGGCCCCTGTAAGTGGCGTGCCGAAGACGGCTCCAAAACCGGCTGCTATTCCTGCGGTTAACAAGATATGACGCTCATTATCAGCTAACTTAAATAACTTGCAAAATGCAGCCGATATACTTCCACCGACTTGTACAGCCGTACCCTCACGTCCGGCGGAACCTCCAAAAAGGTGTGTTATAACCGTGGTCAGTATGATAATAGGCGCCATCCGAGACGGGACACCGGCCCCCGGCTTATGTATTTCCTCAATAATGAGGGCATTTCCTTTTTCTGAAGACCTGCCTATCGATTTGTAAATGAGATGTATCCCCAGACCGGCGAGCGGCAGAAAATAGAGCAGCCACTCGTAGCGAAAACGGATTTCTGTTGCAGACGACAATAGTACGAGAAAAAGACCCACCATGCAGCCTGTTACAACCGACGTAAGGCATATCCTCAAGATCCATCTCAGTAACCGTCTAATAATGTCGAATCTCATTGCCTGTCTCCATTTGTCTGCTGTTGGTCTTTAAAGAAGATACCAACAGCGAAGTAAAACATTATTAACCAATTTTTCTTTATACGCTGTGAAGATGTTTAAACATGTATTCGCCAAAGAGAGAAGTCTTTTGCGCGTCATGTTTTAATCTGCGTTTTACAGGAGAGGAGGAAGATCGTAGCTTTACATGTGTAATCGGGTTAACAATAGCCTCTCGTATGCTGAAGCTGTCTTCAGTAATTTAAAAATGTCTGTCATTTAATATCTTTCAAATAATAAAACAAAAAAACAATGAAAAGAATGATCCTGTTGCTGTTTATGATAGCAGCCTCTGCGACAAGCTTCGCCCAAATTAGCTGGAAGTCAGATCCAATGCACTCCCGGCTCGGATTTAAGGTGACGCACCTTGGCGTCTCTGATATAAGCGGTGCTTTTAACAAGTTTGATGCTACAGTGTCTTATTCAAAACCCGACATGTCTGATGCGGTAATAACCTTAAATGCAGACGTGAGCTCCATTAATACCGCAGTAGAGATGAGAGACACCCACTTAAAAAGTGCCGATTTCTTTGATGCGGCTCAATTTCCAAAACTTACTTTCAAAAGCACTTCAATAAAACCTGCCGGGAAAGATAAATATAAGGTTACCGGCGACCTGAGCCTTCACGGTGTAACCAAATCTGTAACTATGGATATGTTATTCAGAGGCATTGGAAAAAATCCGGCAGCTAATAATGCAGAAGTTGCGGGAATTCAGGTAACCGGAACAATTAAGCGCTCAGACTTCGGCATAGGCACCAAGTTCCCTGCACCGATGATCAGCGATGAGGTATGGATACAGGCCGACGGCGAGTTCGGACAATCAAAATAGTTAATGATGTACAAACTTAAAATAATAAATTCTACTGTAAGACCTGGAAGAAAAGGTCCGGTTGTAGCATCCTGGATTGCGGAGCTGGCTAAAAATACCGGAAATTTTGATGTGGAAGTTCTCGATCTTGGTGAAATAAACCTCCCATTGATGAACGAGCCGAAGCACCCGGTGATGAAGCAATATGAGCATGAACATACCAGGCAGTGGTCTGCAAAAATAGAGGAGGCCGATGCTTTCGTGTTTGTGACTGCCGAATATGATCACGGCTATCCCGCAGCGCTACGCAATGCCATAGAATACCTCGTTCACGAGTGGGCATACAAAGCAGCTGGTTTGGTTAGCTATGGTGGTATTTCAGCAGGAACCAGGGCAACCAACGACCTTAAGCGCGATCTGATCACGATGAAGGTGATCCCTTTGTCTGAACAAGTTAATATTCCGATGTTCACCCAGTTCATCGATGATGAAAGCAGGTTTAATGCGAATGAGATATCTCTGAAAGCTGCAGACGCCATGCTTAAATCTATAGTTCGCTGGACGAAAGGTTTGAAAATTATCAAAGAAGATCAGTAACATTTGCTCGTTTTCTTTATGTAACTCACTAAACCGGATAAGTTAATTCTTGTCCGGTTTTTTTATTCTGTTACATTTTGTCTGACAGACGATGATGTATTTCCGCTTTTTTCTCATAATTTCACGGAAAATGCAAAATATACAGAACCTTTTACGCGTTCGTAGGTATAAGGATAAAGAGAAATCAGAAAAGCATCTATCAACTTTTAGTTCTATTGATTGTGAAAAATAACAATTTTCTTCAGCGGTTGATCAATTATATCCGGCCTTCTTTCGTGGAAAAGAAGAAACGGAAAGCTATTATTCAGCGCCTTGAAGAGATCAACATAGAACTGGTTGATGTATCTCATACTTGCAAGATGTATGGCGATCTTGACATGAGCTTTGAGCAGGCTTTGAAATACAAAGATTACGTAGCCCTCAACTATGAATATGTAAGACTCGAAAGAGAACTCTACAGTCTTCCTGAGCCAGAAAAAGTTAAAGTTTCCGTTTCCCAGAACTAAGAAGCCAGAGGCATCTTCCTGTATTTTATCCTCTAAATTTTGTAGTCACTAACTCCTCAAAGATATCTTCGTAAAGACAGGTAAGTGTTGCGCCTTCTTTATTTCCATAATGCACCCATGCTGAGTCCGTGTTTGCTTATCAAAACACGGACTCATGTTCGTATGACTATCGTTTATTGCTGTTTTCTTAGGCCGGAAAGCTTAGGTTATTATTTTAATAAATCCAAATTATTCCCGCTTTTTGCCCTTGTTAACCTGTATTTGGCAGGGGTTTGTTAACCTGATTCAACTATTTGAAAATAAGTTATTTAAAAATTTGTTTTTTCCTTTGAAGCTTCTAGTTTTACCGTTCAAACGATCAGGAATTAAACAAAATCAGTATGGCTGTTATCGATAGTAAAGGCTATGTCAGAGGGGTAGTAGGGCCCTCTGTTTTCCGCCGGGCCTGGGATAAAAATATTGTACAGGCGAGGCCGGGCAAAATCAGGCAAACGGCACCCAGCATAGAGAGTTCATCGGAGTTCGGATTAATCAGCTCTACGGCAGCCTGCATCCGGCATGCCTTCGCTCCGGCCATTCGTTACTATGACGGTCGGGCAGTGGGCAGGGCATTGTCGGCAGTATCTGCGAGCATCCGGGGCAGCGCCGGGACGGTACGGTGTCAGCGGGACCTTCATGACGGTGATCTGAGCCAGCTGGTAGGGCTGGAGTTTAACCGTAACAGTCTTTTGCAGGATGTGCTGCGCCTGCGTGCGGAAGTGGAGCGTGATGCGTCCGGTCAGGTGCGGGTTCAGCTTCCTGCACTGGATATGAGGCGCGACCTGCGGCTGCCGGAGTCGCTGAAAAGCAAGGGTTACCGGATGCAGGTGCGTTTTCTGCTGATCGGCTTCAACTTCCGGGAGAACTATTATGAATACATCGACCACCGCGAGCTGGAGTACCGTCGGGGAGAGCAGTCGGAAGCACAAACGATCACCTTTGAAGGTGAGGTGCCGGCAGGCTGTATGCTGATGCTGAGCATGTCTGTCTCGCTTTACGGCTCCAATGCTTTCGACCGGGAGGATGTGCTGCTGAACAATCTTCAGTTCAGTCCCTGCGC
>Ga0160433_100097_pt1 | contig 88061 bp, 89 predicted proteins | sample HID1972K_E0MG_FD_108235 | JGI IMG/M metagenome (GOLD analysis project Ga0160433, IMG submission 108235) | Enriched pill bug-associated microbial communities from UW Madison campus, WI, USA - HID1972K_E0 MG | ecosystem: Host-associated > Arthropoda: Insects > Digestive system > Unclassified ...
CTCAAGAGAAGCTCCTGCTGGACGAGCTGTTGAATCCATCTCAAAGCGGTCGTTGGCGACATGCCGGACACAACGCATGCGCTTGAAACGCTGATCGGCCGGCGACCTTCATGGATCAACAAGTCGAGCAATAATATCCAGATCCCCTCGGGCAACGATGGCAGGCCGAGATTGCTCCGCCTCCTGTAGTCTTTGAGCCGAAGGGACGCCTGTTCGTGTGGCTCCGCCCCCGGTGCAATTGGGATTGGCTGAATTGCTTCTCCACCGGAAACAGCCAGCGCAGTACGCTTCAGGGCTTTCTCTAGATACTCAAGATTGTTTCTCAAGTGGTTCAGGGTTTGGTATGGCTCCATGGCCGCTCTCCCGCTCGCGCTGGTCGGCCCGGCGGTCCAAGAGGACGCCGAGGGCCATGACCAGCAGGGCCGGAATGCTCCAGAATGCTTGCACGGCCTCATAAGCGCCGGCGAGGGGTTTTTTATCAATCAGCGCCGCGATTTCGGCACAGACGGTCAACAGGTGAAGACCCACCAGCCAAAGAGGCCAATAGCGGTCCGACCTGTAGGCAATGAACCCAAGCGCTATGAGCAAAGTGCCATCGATCGCCAGCATCGCCCAGATCTTGAGAGACGAACCGGCGAAATACGCAGCGACAGCTGAAGCGACCACAGCCACCATAAGGAAGGTAGCCGCGAGACGCCCTTCCCAGCCACCACGCAACCAGGCGTAGGCACAGCAGGCGATCCAGAGGATTCCGAATGAAATGATAATGGGTAGCATAGCCCTCGACCAATTTTGCGTAACGCATATGGTCGATTACATTTACCCAAGATGAAGTTAGAAGAAAGGGTTACGCAATGGCATTAACATCTTTTGACAATTCGCTCTCTTCTGTGATCGAAAAGCATCCAAAATTAACCTCGGCAAGATTGCTCTGCCCTTTGAAGGACGAAAGGCGGCGATGAGCGGAAACCATGGCCTTCCGGCCTTCGACAATCTTCGCCAGGCTCGCGGACATAGAGTCTACGACGCCTTGAAATCTTGCTGGAGCAATGACGGTGTCGCTTTTTGCCTCCATGACCGTAGTGGTCAGCCGCGCAACATCAAGAATGGCAAGATCCACACTGTTGAACGCTGTCTCGATATCTGCGGCCACAACACGACCGCTAGCTTCTGAAACTTGCATAGAATTCCTCATAGCGCCCCGCACTTTTATTAAAGTTGGCTCATCAGTCAGTTGTTTAGGAGAAAGATCGCCCCGCGCGTGATCGCAACCAAGGCAGAGACTGCAACAAGTGCAGTGAGCGCAATTCGTATGACGACAGCCGTCCTTTGCATCCCACCAAGCGCATGGCGTCTCCCTCCCACCGGTGGGATTTGAAAGAGGTCTTTGAGGAGTTCGCCTATTGTGAAGAGGAAACGCTTTGGCCCTTCCTCTCCGGCGTTCCCCTCGTCTCCTTCGTTGCCAGCCGGTGGCTCATGAGATGGATCAGACGGGCGATCCTCTGCAACCTCAGGCGTTCTCAATTCAGAAATGTTAACTTCGGCAGTTTCGGTCGCAGTTAGCAAATCAGCGGCCTTATACCGATTGGTCACGCCCAGTCGCGCAGCGGCGCGACTCATATATTGGTCCACAGTCTGGGGGCTGAGGCCAGTTTTTCGCGCGATCTCTTTTGACGTAAGTCCCAGCTTGACCAGTCGAAGACAGGCTTTTTGCGAGTGAGTTAATTCATCGGCCGCCCTTCGGCGGCCGGCAGCATCCACCATCGACCCCACCATCATATTTTTTTCGTACGATTCGCCTCCTATCGGTCAGGTTAACGTTCTGAAAAGCTTTAAGGACGTTCATTTACGTTACGGCAGGCTAAATTTTTGGCTTGAATGTTTCAAAATGATCTAAGAGCGGAACCGGGGTCACTCGGCAGCCGTGTCCGGCTCCGGTGGCGGATTAGTGATGACGCCCAGCGCGATCTTGTGCGCAACGCCCAGCGCCACTTCGTCCACCCGTTCCTTGGTGGCAGCGCGATCGTAGCTGCCATTTTCCTTGAGCACGGCGTTGACTGCCCGCTTGTGGACGAGATCGCCGGCAGTGAAGGTGACAGGCACGGTGCGGGAGGTGCTGTCATAGGTGCCGATCTTGATGGTCATGTCGCTCATGATTTGGCCTTTCGGAGGTTCAGACGCCAACGGTGCGGATCCACACCCGCGTCGTGGTATTCGATGCATTCCAGATCGTGATGGAGGTAGGCGGCACGCCGCTGACCGAGGTTACGCCGGTGTTCTGGGAGGCGTTGTTGTCTCCGCCTTGCACATCTGCGGAGATGACCGGATGCACCCAAGAAGTGTGCGCAACGGGCAGGTTCCACGTGCCGTAGCTGTCCGCCTGAACGTTGATGAGGCCCCAGCATTCCTTGCGGCCCGAGGCATAGACGACATAGCCGCCATTGGCCGTGAGATTCTGCTGAACGATGCGATCGAAGGCGCTGGCTTGATAGCCGTCTAGCAGATCCGCATCGAGGCCAGAGCCGGCACCATCGTTGCCGGCATGCCAGACCTTGCCGCCTCCCCACTGGATATCTGTCGATGTCAGGAGAAGTTGTTTTGAGCCTGCGTCGATGCGGAATGGGATATTCCCGTTGCCGCCGTCCTCTCTAATAGTGACGTAGTCATTATCAGAAATAAAAAACCATAATTTTCCGCTTTGAGCTTCGTGAAGAACAAAGCGCGGGAAGTTACCTTTGGAAACAACTTCGTCCGGCACAGTCAATGGCCCGGTCATCGTGTCGCCGGCCTTATCGAGAGGCGTATAGCCAAGGCGGGCGATGATGTTGGTGTAAAAGCTGCCCTGCTGCCCATCGAGCAGATCGGCATCAATTCCCGATCCTGAGCCGTCCACCGTGAGCAGCTTGGCGCGCACATCGGCGGCCGTGTAGCTGATGGCATTGAGCGGAGTATAGCCAAGCCGGGCGGTGATATCCGTGTAAAAGCTGCCCTGTTGCCCGTCGAGCAGATCCGCATCGAGGCCCGATCCGGCACCATCGTTGCTCGGCCCCCAGGGGGTGAAGCCGAGCCGAGCGGTGATGTTGGTGTAGTAGCTGCCGTGCTGCCCATCGAGCAGATCGGCATCGAGGCCGTTGCCCGCGCCCTCATCCTTGAGCGCTGCGCCTTTCAGCCCGAGCGCAATGCGCAGCGCGGCGGCCGAGGCAGTGGTGAGCAGCCCTTTCATGAAGGCCGATGGAGCACCCTCGCCAAAGCGCGCATTGAGCCAGTTGGTGACGGCGCCCCTGAGCCCCTTGGCATGAACAGCGCGCTGCGCATCAACGCCAGTGATCGTTTCTGGCTCGGTCGCCAACTCGACAACGCCAGCCATGCTTTCGGTCGCTGGCGGATTAAGGAAATTCGCGTCGCCAAAGCTGATTTCGGCCGCGTCCACGTCCGCAAAGGCGATATCGATCGCCAGCAGCATCATCGCCTGGGCGGACTTCTCAAGGATGGGATCGGTCTGCCCGTAGATGGCGAACAGCGTGCCATCGGCCAGATAGAGCGCAAAGCTGCGCACGGTGAAGCTATCGCCGCCCTCATCGCGCACCACCAGGTGGATCATGTCGTCGGCCACGACATCGCCCGAGATCGTGGCGATACGCTTGATCTCGCCGGGGAGGCTGGTGGCGGCCTTGGACGGCACCACGGCCGTGGCGGAGATCCCGGCCTGCGCGATGATGACCGGCGCGGTGCCGTTGTTCTGGGCATTGACCAGAGCGGCGCGGCCGGCATCGGTAACAATGATGGTGAGAGCCATGGGTTTCTCCGATCAGGCAGGCGGCGCGGCGCAGCTGAGCCGGGCGAACAGGATGGGCCGCGCACGCGCGACAAGGCCGATGCCGCCGCGCGCCGAGACGCCCTGAGTGAAGGTGAAGTGGGAGCGCACCGGCTTGGCGCGGCTCACCTCGGCAATGACCTGATCGACAAAGGCCGCGCTGGCGGGGGCGCCATTCTGCTCAAGGTTCATGACCAGCGAGAAGGTGTGTGGGTCGCCCGGCGGATCCTGCTGCCACCACTCGCGGATCGCGACCGAGCCGCCGAAGCTCTGCACCACGCTGCGCACGCTCGCGGCCGTGCCCTTCTGACGGGCGATGGGAATCGCCTTGCGCACGCGCTCGCGCTTGATCGAAGCGCTCCAGTCCGAGGACCAGTTATCGAGGCTCAGCCCCCATGCGAGCCATGGCAGCAGCTCGATGGGGCAATCAGCCGGCGACCAGACCTTGCGGATCGGCGTGGCGAAATCGAGCAAGCGCGCGCCCGCCTGCTCAAGTGCCCTTTCCAGATCCGTGGAGCCGGGCGGGAGAACGCTCGGATACGTCACTCGCCGGTGCCTGCATAGGTGATGGTGATGCCGGTGCAGTGCGGTGCCTGCGTGCGCGAAATGATCAGATCGGCCGCCGGCGAGGCGAGCACCACATTCTGCACGCCCTCGACATGGAGAGCGGCAAACAGGCCCGAGCGGGTGATATCGCGCCCGATCCGGTGGCTGGCCTCCACATAGTCATCGAGCCGCTGGCGGGCGGCATCCAGCACCACGGCGCCATCCGGGCCGCTGAAGGTGGTGAGGGTCGCCGCCACCGCATAATCGACGATATCCGCCGACTGGACGGTAACGAAATCAGTGAGGGGGCGGCGCGTCTCATCGGAGACATAGGCCGCCACGGCATCGATCAGCGCCGGCGAGGCGGCGCCATCGCTCTGGCGAGAGAGGACGGACACCAGCACCTCGCCCGGATCCGGGCTTGTGGCACTGGCATCGAGCACATCGGCATCGGCGCTGAGCGCGTGGAAAATATAGGCGCCCTCTGGCCCGGCGACTGAATAGCCCTCGGGCGCCAGCACCATGCGCCGGCGGAAATCGGCATCGCTTTCCATGACGGCGGGGATGCCGAGCACGGGATCGGCCGGCGTGATGGTGAGCCGCGTGATGCCGAACAGCGCGGCGATGTTGTCGAGATCTGCGCCGGCGGCATAGGCCGGCATGACGGCGCGAGCGGCATCATTGACGCGCTGGCGCAGCAGCTGGGCGAAATAGGTGAAGACCTGCAGCAGCTTCATCGCGGGATCGCTGTCGCGATCCTCGAAGTCCGGCAGCAGCGTGCGCATCTGCGCCACCGCGTCGGCAAGGATCGTCTCGAAATCGAGCTTTTCGATCACATCGGGCGCGGGAAGGCGCGAGAGATCCACGGCGGTGAAGGTTGCATCGGCCATGCCGGCCATTTCGGCCGAGGCTGGTGGGCTATTCTATGAGGCGCATCGGGCGAGAGCGTCTCGCCCGATGAAGATGTCTTGATGCCACGTGATCAGCCTTCCTCGAACGAACTCCATTTTGCAGTCTTCCGCCCCGCCTCCGGCGACCGAAATGCTGAGCCTGAAAGGAAGTTACCGTTCGGATCGCGATCAGGTGTTTAGAGTGGACAAATTAGGCGTCATAGCTGTCGGGGTTCTCGCTGATCTGGCACTCGTCGTCTTTAGGGGACTGGGGGCGACGGAGGCGGGCTTTGGCTTCAACCCGCTCTGCCAGTTCTGCAGACATCGCCCACGCCGCCGCCGCGCGCTTCGCAACGGCTCTGACATTTTCAAGAACAGCCGTTGACGCGCGTTCTATTTCGATAACTTCACGTTGGCGATAGAAACTCGAATGCATAGCCATTTCAATTCCTTTTCACTGGTCACGTTTAGCCTGAGCAAGCGCATCACCTAGTCGGGAATAGCGGTAAAACCTGTAATGAAAACGGTCGTCCGGTACGCGAGTTATCTGATACTTTCGCATAAGTTGATCTTCGGAAAGGCCCTCGTCGCCTTTAATCAAAACGTTCGACTGATCGCTCCCTGCCAAGTTTGAAATCTTCATGACTTAACCGGGAGGAGTTGGCCGGGCGCAACCTTTTGTGTAGGCGCCGACGCATTAGGTTTGATGGGCTTCGCAGCCTTTGGCTTGCGGATTTCGCGGTTCGATCTCTGTTGTTGCTTGGCCATGACAGTTTCCTTGTAATTGAATAAGCATTCAACTTTTGGAGCTTCCGGGCGACTTGAGGCTCAACTGCTAGTTGGTTGGGCGAAAAATCGCCGAGATGGGCGCAGGGTGTTTCCATCCCCGAAGGGCGGTCGCTCCAGACGGAAGATGAATTCTCGCTATCTGCGCTGCAAATGTCTGCGCCTTGCGGCGATGCAACTGCCGGATTGGGCCGATGTCTGCGGCCTTAGCCCGCATTAGCGAAAGCTGGTGGTCGTAATAGAGCTGATTAAGGTCCATGGAAGCGCTCCCTGCCGTAAGCGGGGAACATATCTTCGGCGTGAGCGCCGGCCAGTTTGTTGCATACGGCTATTTGTATATAAGGCGCGCATGTGAGCAAAATAAGTGATAAATAAAATATAATTGATGTCGGATCAAATTTATAGATCGGAAGATTTCTTTTAAGGAAATTTGTGAATTTTATTTATTCAATACGAGACTAAGGCCTGTTCAGATATTGATAATTAATCCATCCATTGGCCGTGTGGGCCAAGGATTGGCTTAGGCGAGATGCTCACAGAGCATGTTGATCATCATCTCGCGATCGGCATCGGTCGCACCGATCAGCTCGCGCTTGGGATAGGGAATCGCACGCGCGCGCAGGGACGGTTTATCGCGCAAGCCGTGCTGGTGGATGCCGGCGATCTCGCTCGCCTTGCCGCTAAAGCCTACCCAGAACCCGCGATCGTTGACGCCCGAGCGCAGATAGCGACCCGATGAGAGGCGCCTAAACATGGCCCGGCGGCGCAGGCCACCCTTGCGGCGCAATGTGCTGCCACCGCCGCCGCGATATTCTTGCGGAACGGGAAGCCATTTCACTACCTTGTCAAAATGAAACGATCGGATGCCGCCAGCTTCCACGTCATAGCCGGTCATCTTGCGCTCATTGTCCCACGCAAAGCCCTTCATGATGACGCGCCGGGCGCCGCCGCTCGATGGGTAGAGGAAGCATGCCGGGCCGCGCGAGCTGATCGGCGGGGTCTTTTCCTTGCGCGCTTCAAAGGCGCTGCCATCGGGTTGGCGCTGGGCGGCGATGCGCTGGCGCTGGCTCAGGGCAAGGCGCTGGGCCATGCGGCGCAGGAGCGCGCGGCGCTCGCCACTCGTGAGCGCGCGGATGATCGAGCCCGCCATGGCTTCCAGTTCGAGCAGATCCTCGCTCATGCGTCGGGAGGAATCGCGGGTGTCAGAATGGTGCCAGGCGCTTCACTTTCCACGGCCAGCTCATGCCCGGCCCAGCCCTGAATGAAATCATTATCGACGCCGGGGAACGTCTCAAACACCGGCGGCTCAGCCGGGTGGTCAAGGCAATAGCCAGCGCCATCCTCGCTTGGCGTGGCGATCACACGCTCAGTGAGGTCGATCGAGATCAGGATATCACTCGTCTCGCTGTCGAGTAGCTCGGCCTCAAAGGTAAATGGCGTGGCGTCACGCTGGCGCAGCAGTTCGGGCTGCTCCTTTTGGATCCAGTCGAGCATTGGCAGCATGATGCTATCGGCGTTACCGGCAAAATCCCAAAGGCCCACTTGCAGCTTGTAGGCATATTCAAACGAATGCGAGCGTGACTGGCGGGCGCGCACACTGCCGCTCTCGACATAGATAGCGAGGCGATCCGGGTGCGTTTTCAGATCCGGCAAATAGGCCGTGAGGTGCGCACGCAGGCTATTGGGCTTTTGCATCAGCGCAAATCCTCGCAGGCGCCCGGCTCATGCCAGCGGATGACGCGCAGCAGCTGATCGCGCGTCTGGGCGTAGGCCGAGGCAAGGCCGATGATGGCCGATCGCACCGCCGGGGGAATCGTTGCCGAGGCATCGCTGGGGAATGGCTCTGGCGCGACCGGGCAGGCGAGCAACTGGGCCGGTGGCGTGTCTTTCACCTCAACGGCAATGACGGCCGGCGCCGTCTCAATTTGCGGGCGAGCGCAGGCCTGCAAGGTCATTGAGGCGATCAAACCAATCGCCCCCAACGCGATCATCTGGCGCGATCGTCTCATCTGCTTTCTCCATGGCTTTAACGGCGGCGGCGCGGCGGGTGGCCTGCCCGGTTGCAAGGGTGCGATCGGCGGCGCTCTTGGCCTGCGTGCGCTCAGCTGCGCGGGCGAGCGAGGCGGCGGTGGCGCTCTGCGATTCCCGCTTATAGGCGGCATGGCTCGCCACCAGCGCGGTGCAGCCGTCCACCTTCGCCCTGTCCTTGGGCTTGGTGCCGGTGAATTCGCCGCCAGCGGCAAGGCAGAGCTGCTGCGCCCACGCATCGAGGCGGTTGCGCTCGGCGCGGCCGGTGGCCCCCCATGCGTAAAGGCCAGCTGCAGCGCCCGCGAGGCTGATCAGGATCAGCGTTTCGCGCGAGGCGCCCACCAGCTTCCATCCAGCTTTGAGGATCCCGAATACCCACTTCATGCCAGCAGCCCTTTGAAATAGGTGCGGCGCGAATAGGTGAGCACGTCATGGCGCAGGCGCCCGGCGCGGAAGCTCACATGGATCCAGCCACTCTCAGGCTGGCCGCGCACATAGTTCTCGAGAATGAGCTGATCGAACCGCAGGGAATCGCGGATGAAGGCGGCGGCGGTGAAATTATCGACGCCCACCACCTCGAGATCGGCGGCTTCGCCCTGCGCGTGCTGGCTCGATGAGGATGATCCCACCGCAAGGCATAGGGCCACCGAGCGAAAACCCGATGTGATCCGCACCGGCTTGCCGAAGTGGGCGCGCACTGGCTCCAGCACGTTGATGCAGAGCGTTCGCATCGCCTCAATCGAGCGGGCGCCGGGCGTGTTGTCGATCTTGCGCGCCTTGGCGGTGGCCGAGGCGGTGAATTCTGCGAGACTGAAATTGGGCGAGAGCTGCATGGACTCAGTCCTTCTTCTTGCCGAAAATGAGATCGGAAAAGCGGCCCGGCGCATGGGTGAGCGCATCCGAAGCGGTGGCGATCACGCGGGGCGTGGCGTCGAAGGCGACAAGGGCGATGCCGAAACCGATCGACTGGGCCACAAACTCATTCCAGCCTGTGAAGGCGATGATGCCTTGGGTGGCGTAGAAACTCACCGTGGAGCCCACCACCCATTGCATAAAGCGCTGGCGCCAGCTCAGGCCCGGCTTCCATGCCTGCGCAACGGCCGAGCCAATGAGCGCCGGCGAGAGCGAGCTGATCGTTTCGATCGCCGGGGGGATGATCGTTTTCATATCCATGGTCAGTCCCAAAGCTGGATGAGCGGGCGCTGGCGGGTAGCCTCGGGCGCATGCTTGAGAGGGATGAGCACCACGGTGCCCAGCGGGAGGATCGGGCCGTGATCCGCAAGGCCCGGATTAGCGTCGAGCACATTGCCGATCTCGCCGGCGCCAAGGCCTGCCTCGCGCCAGATCAGCAGATCCAGCTTGTCGCCCTGCCGGGCGGTGAGGCGCTGCATGCGCGCCATCAGATCAGATCCACGGTGGTGCGGGTGCGGCCGAGCATGTCGCGGATCGCATGGGCGGCATCGCGGCGCAGATCACCCACGCTGGCCGAGAGATCATCGCTTTGGCCCGCGCCGGCGGCGGCGGTGTCAAAGTCGCGGTGGCGCTCGATCAGCTCGGCCTTGGCGAGCAGAGCGACGATGCGGCGATAGCGGATGAGGTTGGCGCTCTGGCCGTCGAGCTGGGGCGCGGGAACGGCGACGAGGCTCGCGTGGCCGCTGGCGACATGGAGGGCGGCCCACTCGCCCAGATCAATCGCGGCCGAGAGGATGGCAGCAAGGATCGCTTCGCGCAGCCGTGGGGGCGTGATGCTGGTGGGGATGCGCGCCACATCGCGGGTCTGTGCCGGATCGATATCGGGAAAAAAGCCGTCATTGACGATGGGCGTTTCCGCCGGCGGCGGGTCGCGATCGGGTGCGGGAGGCTTGGCGACGAAGCTCACGCCATCAGCGTCCGCGTGAGGGGAATGACGCCAAAGATCAGGATGAGGATCCCGATCAGGAAGAATGCCCGGCTGTGCCAGATGCCGAGCTTGGCCCGGTCGCCCTCAAAGCCAAGGGTGAGGCGCAGAACGACGCTAAAGCCGATCAACCAGAGCCCGCCGTAGGTGAGCACGATCAAGGCGATGATCTGCAATGCCAGGTTGTCAAATAGCGGTCCCATGTCTGCCTCTTGTTTCCGGCTCGCGGCCTACGGGGGTGAGGATCGGGACAGAGGGCGGCCCTGCGGTTCGATGAACCTCCCGCCTCGCGCGATCCGCCCCCGAGCGCCGGGGGCGAGCCTGTCAGGCGGCAGAGCCGCCCTGTTCATTGGGTCGCGGTGCGGGTGTGGTGGGTGGGGCTTCATGGGCCTTGAGCAGCTTCTGCGCCCGCTTGATCTTGTCTTTGACGCCAATGCGATCATTGAGCGCCTGCGCGGCCGTGAGAGAGGCAAGCGCCGCCTCGATCATCGCGCGGCCATCGGCATTGGCTTCCATGTCCTCGGCAAAGCGCAGCTGCTGCGCGCCGGTGGCCTTGCGCAGCTTGGCGCGAGCCTGATCGTGCATATCGAGGGCATCGGTCAGCTCGGCCACGCGGAACAAGACGCACAGGTCAAAATCTTCGCCTGCGTTGTGCGCCTTGAGGGCGGCCTCTGCGATCTCTTCCACGACGATGGTGGCCACGTCGCGCTGGTAGCGCGTCGGCATCTCCACCTTGTGGCGCAGCAGGAAGGGCACGAGATCGAGCGCGTCCATGAAATTGCCCATGTCGATCAGCCAGATCATGACGGTGGGCAGCACTTCGGATGAGACGCCCGTGCCAACGCCGGCATCGGCATTGAGCAGGCCTTTCACCCACTCGACATATTCAGGCAGCATCTCACGCTTGGCAGCGATCTTGAGATCCACGCCTTTGATTTCGTGGAGCCGACGCAGATCATGGGTGAGGCGCATGGCGATCTGGGCAGCGCCCCGATCGGCTTGGTTGGCGCCATTGCCCCCCGCCGCCGGGAGAGGCTCGGCGGCGGGGAGATCCGCTCCAACATTGGGAGCGGACGCAGCGGTCTGTGCAGCAAGGATCCGGTCCCTGTGGCGGCGAGCAAGGCTCATTGTGCGTGTCCTGTCAGTTGGAGCGAAGGGGCGAGGTGATGAGGGGAGGGGTTAGTCGCCGCCGCCTGCCGGCTTGGCGCCCATCACGATGTTCTCAACGAGGGCGCAGCGGCCGTAATCCTCGACCACGAAATCCTCATTGACGCTCTCGTAATTCTCGATCTGATCGAGCGCGGGCTCATCCTTGATGTGTCGGCGGCGGGTTTCTTCCTGCCAATAGATCGAGAGGTTATCGAGGCTGGTGACGAGCAGGCTCGTTTCCGGGAAGAAGGGCACGATGATTGCGCGCTTGCCGGCCAGCTGCTTGGGCAACGTGAGGATGCGATGCGCTGCCTCGCGCTCGGTGGCCGTGTCGCCGGCCGCCTGCAGCAGATTGAGATACTTGTCCTTCACCAGCTGCCAGCCAACGATGACGACCAGATCGGTATCGCCACGGTGCCACGGATCGAGCAGATCCAGCGCATCGAACGCCAGCGCATCGAGGTTGGCATAGTCAGCCTCGGCGGTGGCGACGTTGGTGCCAGCACCGTTCACGACTTCCACGCCCGAAGCCACATAGATCGCCTTGGTCGGGTCCGTGGTCAGCGCGCCATCAGCCAGCCAGCGCGCAGGCGCCTTGGTGCGGATCTTGTGCAACCAGCCCTCATTGACGTCCTGCAGCAGCGGGTTCGTCGCGCGGTTGGTGGTGGCAGCGGCCGAGGTGCCGTTGAAGCCGATCATGATCCGATCGCGGCCCTGCTGCTTGAGGATCACGTCGCGCAGGAGCGTCTGGAATTCCGGCTTATGGCGCCATGCGTCCAGCTTGGCGTAAGGAATCGCGTGATCATAGTTCGTCTGGCGGCAGAAATAGGTGCCGTTATCCGAGGTGTCGGTGGGATCGGTGGGCGTGCGGCGGGTGCCGCCGGCGGTGTTGGTGCGCCCGGCGAGCGGACGAGTGACGCCAACGCCCACTTTCTGACCGCTCTGCTGCACGACGGGCTCGATGTTGATCATGCCGAGGAAGTCGCTCGACTCCTTGATCTTCTCTTCAAGCTTCTGCTCGACAACGGGCGCGACGGTGAATTTATCGGTGGCCGAGGCAACGCCATTGATGAGCGCGATCTGGCTCACATAGGCGGCAAACAGGAGGCGGGTTTCGTTACGCATGTTCGGGGCTCCAGTGGGGCGGGTGCGGGAGGGGGGCTTGCGGGGGAGGGCTCAGCAGTCCGTGAGGGCCGCGCCGCTGCTGCCAGAGGCTGGTGAACGGGTGAAGCTGCCGGGCTGCTCGGTCTTGGCCAGCTTGGTTTCGAGCGCATCGAAGCGGGTGTTGATGGCCGCGATCGCGTCGTTGGCTGGCTTGACGGCGGCGGCAACCTGATCGCCGATCGCGCTGGCGAAGGCCTGCACGTCAAAGCTGTTATCGTTGGCCGGTGCCTGCTGGCCCGCCGGCTTTGGCTCAGGTTCGTTTGGCTTTTCGTCCGAGCGGTTGAACAGGGCGGCCACGCTGGCAAAGCCGGCTTTGATCTGCTCGGCAATGCTACCGGGTTCGATCGCGTCGGCTTCCAGTTCGATGCTCGCCTCAACCGCAGCGGAAAACATATTGTCAGGGTGCGTCTTGCGCGAGTCGAACATGGGCTTGAAGGCCGAGAAACTCAGCGCCTCGGTGCCCAGCGATGCAGGGTTGTCCGTAACTGCCAGACCAATGAGACCCACCTTGCCGGTGCCAGCGTAGTCGGGCGAGATCTCCACGGAGGTGAAGAGCTTCTGGCCCTTCTTATTGATCGCGAGCAGCTGCTCGTTCGGATCAATCTGCACGTAGAGCGCGCGAACCCTCCGCGTCTGGCCGTCGATCACGATCTCATCGGTCTGGGCCTTCACTGCCGTGACGCTGCCATAGGCATTGAACGGCGGTTCGGGGCTAAAGCCTTTGATATGCTCGCAGTTGATGCGGGGCATGAACGTGGCAGCGTTGAAGGTTTCCGCGATCTCATCGATCCACTTTGCTTCGATCTTGCGACCATCGCTCGCGGTGAAGCCTTCAACGAAGACGCGGAAAAACTTGCTCTTGGCCATGGGTGCGGGTTCCCTTGCGGTCTGAAATCGGGGTGAGGTTCGCTCAACGGGCACAGAAGGGCCGCGAGGGGCCTGATCCTCAAGCCAGTCCATCGGGCGAGAGCTTCTCGCCCGATGGAGAGCGGTGATCTGATCGGCGCGGGCGGCAAGGTCTGCGGGTATGTCCACCGCCCAGCCCCTCGTTGCCCCTGCAGGGCCGCCCAGCTTCTGGCAGTTCGATCCACGCCGGCACGCGCGCAGCCTCTATTGGCGCGGTTGGGGCATCGCCCAGATCGCGGATGAGTTCGCGCTGCATAAGATCGTCAATGACAAGGGCGGGCCGATCCCGCGCGCGACGATCGAGAGCTGGAAGCAACGCGACAAGTGGGATGAGGCGCCATCGATCAGCAAGATCGAGGATAGCCTTGAGTGCCGCTTCATGGTGCTGGTCGCGAAGGACAAGAAAACCAACGCGGATCTGGCCGAGATGGACGCGCTCTCGCGCTCGATCACGACGATGGCCCGCGTGCGTCGCTATGAGGCCGAGGGCGGCCATGAGGGCGATCTCAACGAGAAGGTCGCCAATCGCAACGCCGGGCCGCGCAAGAAAGCGCGCAAAAACCACTTCACGGCTGAGCAGGCCGCCGAGCTAAAGCGGATCTTCCTCGACGGGCTCTATGATTATCAGGCCCAATGGTGGGAGGCGAAGGATCAGCGCACGCGCATGATCCTCAAATCACGCCAGATCGGGGCGACCTATTATTTCGCATTCGAGGCGCTGACCGATGCGATCGAGACGGGCCGCAATCAGATATTCCTCTCAGCCTCCAAGGCGCAGGCCCACCAGTTTCGCAGCTATATCGTGAGCTTTGCCAAGCTGGTAGGCGTGAGCCTCACCGGCGATCCGATGCTCATCACGTCGGATCTGCGCCCACCCGAGGAAGCGGCGGCCGAGCTGCACTATCTGGGCACCAATTTCCGCACCGCGCAGGGTCGGCACGGCAATTTCTATTTCGATGAGTTCTTCTGGGTCCACTCGTTCGAGGAATTGAACAAGGTGGCCTCGGGCATGGCCACGCACAAGAAGTGGCGCAAAACCTACTTCTCAACGCCCAGCAGCGTGGCGCATCCGGCGCACCCCTATTGGACGGGCGAGCGGCGGAACAAGCGGCGGAAGAAAGCCGATCGCGTCGAGATCAATGTGAGCCATGCCGCGCTCGCGCGGGGATCGGTCGGGCCGGATCGGATCTGGCGCCACATCGTCACGATCCGTGATGCCGAGGATGGCGGGTGCGACCTGTTCGACATCGAGGAGCTGCAGGACGAATACGCGCCCGATGAATTCTCCAATCTGTTCCTGTGCGAGTTCGTGGACGATAGCCTCTCGGCCTTCCGCTTCAACGATCTGATCGCGTGCGGCTGCGACAGCCTTGTCGAGTGGCATGACTTCGACCCGGACTCGCGCCGCCCGTTCGGCAATCGCCGGGTGTGGGCGGGCTATGATCCGCAGGAGAGCGAGGACGGCGACAATGCCGCGCTGGTGATCGCCGCGCCGCCCGAGAAGGAAGGCGATCCGTTCAGGATCCTTGAGCGCCACCAGCTGCGCGGCCTCGATTTCGAGCAGCAGGCCGAATTCATCAAGGCGATGCTCAGCCGCTACAACTGCACCTATCTGGGCATCGATGCCAAGGGCGTCGGCGCCGGCGTCTATCAGCTGCTCGCCAAGGTGGGCGCGATGCCCGGCTGCACGGTCGCCAAGATCGAATATTCTCTGGAGCTGAAGGCCCAGATGGTCATGAAAGCGCAGAACGTGGTGCGCCGGGGCCGCCTCGCGTTCGATGCCTCCATGCTCGATCTCGTTTCGTCCTTCGTGTCGGTGAAAAAAACGCTCACCGCCAGCGGGCGCAGCATGACGTTTAAAGCCGGGCGCGGCGGTGCCGATGGGCACGCGGATCTCGCCTGGGCGACGATGCACATCCTCATGAATGAGCCGCTCGACGGCAAGGAAGCGCCCAAGGGCACAATGGCGATTATCGAATGAGCAAGCGCCGATCCCGCCGCCAGAACAGTCGCGCCCTATCCACCGCACCCACGAGCGGCGAGATTTCCGCTTTCACCTTTGGGGATCCTGAGCCGGTGCTCAACCGCGCCACCATGCTCGATATGCTCGAATGCTGGCATAATGGCCGCTGGTATGAGCCGCCGATCTCGCTCGATGGCCTTGCCCGCGCGTTTCGGGCATCGCCGCATCATTCGAGCGCGATCACGCTCAAGCGCAACATGCTGGCCGCGAGCCTTGAGCCGACGCAATGGCTGAGCCGCAAGACGTTCGCCGGCATGGTGCTCGATTATCTCGTGCTCGGGAACGCCTATGCGCAGGAGGTCCGCAATCGCCTCGGCGGGCTGCTGCGCCTTGATCATCCGCTCGCCAAATATACGCGGCGCGGTGTCGAGCCGGGCGCCTTCTGGTGGGTGCCGGGGTTCAAGAATGAAGAGCAGTTCCCGATCGGCACCGTTCACCAGCTGCTGGCGCCGGATCTCAATCAGGAGATCTATGGCGTGCCCGAATATCTCTCGGCACTCCAGTCAGCCCTGCTCAATGAGAATGCCACCCTGTTTCGCCGGCGCTACTATGAGAACGGAAGCCATGCGGGCTACATCATGTATGCGACGGGCGAGTTTGCCGAGGGCGACGTGGACGCGATGCGTAATGCGCTCAAGCGATCGCGCGGGCCGGGCAATTTCCGCAATCTGTTCGTGCATTCGCCGAACGGCAAAGAGAACGGGATCAAGCTGCTGCCGATCGCCCAGATGGGCGCTAGCGACGAGTTCCTCGGGATCAAGAACACAACGCGTGATGACGTGCTTGCCGCGCATCGCGTGCCGCCCCAGCTGCTCGGGATTGTGCCCGCTAATGCCGGCGGGTTCGGTGATGTGACCAAGGCCACCGATGCATTCTTTGAGCTGGAGCTTGCGCCGCTGCAGGCGGTGTTCCTCGATCTCAATGAGGCGCTTGGCATGGAGGTGGTGCGGTTCCGCCAGAGAGCGCTGGCCAACTAAGAAACCCGGCTTGGTTCAAGCAAAAGGGGCAGCTCAACCAGGGGTCGCCCTTCTTCTATCCTCTCACGCCATTGATCGCGCGCTTCCATATCTGCTCTTCGGGGGAGCGGTAGCAGGATGGCGCCTGGAAAATGCACGTCGCGACCTTGAGGCCGTCAACGTAACGAGCCACATCATTCAGCCGGCGCGGCCGCCATAAGCAACTCTGCGCATGCCAGAGCGCCAAACATGAACGGGCCATCATCGCGCATGCCTGCACGGATCTCGTCGAGAAATTGCCTGTTGTCCATGCCACGCGTCTCCAGCGCGTTCGCGACGGCTTCGCGAATATCGTCAATGCGTTCCATGTCTGTCTCCGTGGATGGAACATATGCAGAACATGCGGCGATTCGGTCAATGGTGTTTCGCATCGTGAGGCGTTCAAACTGATCATGCGAAGGGGTTAGGGTAGGGTGTGTTGCCAACCTGCACCACCGATAGATGCATAATAGTTGCAACTGCTCTCTTCGGGTTGACCCATGAGGCTGGGGTCTCATATCCGGCCCGCTGCTTCGGAAATGAAGCGCAGAAAATAAGGAAAATTGAGAATGAACTTTAAGCTCTTCGCGTCGGTTGCTGCTGCTGCCATGGCGTTTGTTGGTACAGCGGCCCACGCACAGGATTCCTATTTCGGTGGTCTCAAGGCTGGCGTGGTCGCTGGCTATGATGACGTGACGCTGTCGGCTGAAGGAGAGAGCGGATCCAAGGGTGGCTTCCTCTATGGCGTCACCGCTGGCTATGACTATGACCTGGGCACCGCCGTTGTCGGCATCGAGGGCGAAGCTGCTTGGTCCACCGCCAAGGAGTCCTTGGAGGGCGACTCGATCCGTGCTGGCCGCGACCTCTATGTAGGCGCGCGTCTCGGCTTCCCCGTGACCAGTTCGGTTCTGGTTTATGCAAAGGCTGGCTACACGAACACTCGCGTGGAACTGTCGATCGATGACGGCGATCTCGAATGGGTCGCTGGCAAGAACATGGATGGCTATCGGCTCGGCGCCGGCCTTGAATATTCGAACGCTGCTAAGTTCGGTCGCCTCGAATATCGCTTCAGCGACTACGGCGCGATCGATGCTGGTTTCACCGACATTGATGCCAAGCGTCATCAGGTCGTCGTGACGGCCGGTCTGCGCTTCTAAGATCGAATTTCCGATGATGACGCGGGGCGCGGGCTATGCTCGCGCCCCTTTTTTTGCGCAGTGCCTCGTGCTTGCTGCGTCAGGAGCCATCCGGCGGCCGCCACCCCACGCCGCGCGCTTTTCCCCCCGCCTCGCCCGCGCGCTTTTTATGTCGGTTTTGATGCATTTTTTGAGACGCCGGAAACCGGCCCTAGAGCTGGGCCGGCTTGGGATTGCCACGGGTGCGGCGCAGATGCATTCTGATGCACGCTCGGCTCTATTTCGAGGCGATATCGATCGATCTTTTCTGAGCGCCAAGTCCCGCTGCAAGTTTTTAGAATTTTGTTCCCTCGCCCAACATTGGGGGGAGGGGTCGGGAAAACCATAACATTGCTAATCTCTCAAATTCAATGCCTTGAAACCCGTATAAAACTGCCGTTCGTGGCGTTATGGTTGGACCATAATATTTGATAACCTAAAGGGGGGTGAAAACATAATCTCTTTGAAATTAAACGGCTTTTTCAAACTGAGATGTCAGCTCCAAAAGACATAACTAGGTTATGGTAATATTATGGTAGATGTTATGGTGTAAGTCTTTGAATTTACCTATATGTTATGGATATTATGGTTTTCCCGACCACTACTTACAGGACCAGATCGGACGCCGCTTGAAACTGGATAATCGGTCGCTTTGCTGTGACACCTTTTGTGCCCCCCGAGGCCGTCGCTTTCATATGGCGCGCCTATCCTGCCATTGGTGGAGACGCACAGGGAGTGGCTGCAATGCTGACCTTGATCGAGACGAAGCGTGAACAGACTGTGCCACCGCTTGTGCCGTCGTAAACCGCATCATTATGCGCGCCCCGCGCGTTAGGCGTGGGGTGAATGCCCTAGAAAATGGCGGAAAATATGGTGCCGGATGCAGGATTTGAACCCGCGACCTTCGGTTTACAAAACCGCTGCACTACCACTGTGCTAATCCGGCGATTGGCTCGTTTCCTTAGAGAAACGGCCTTTGGCGGTCAACGCAGAAAGCACTCGACGCCTGGCCCGCAGCAAGCGCGTCGCTCAAGCCGTGCGGTAATGAAAAGCGGCGCCGGTCTGTTCGGCGAAATCAGCCGTCCGCGTCATTCAAGGGCGTCCGCCCGCCGCAACAGCTCGGCCCGGGTAATGCCGTCCAGCTCCTTGTTCCGGACCGCCACCATCTCCTCATAGCGCGTCTTGTGGGCGGGTGATGAGCCGGACACGCCCTTCATAAAGCGACCGAAGTAGCTCTGCTCGATCTTTCCGTTGGCGGTCAGCAACCTGGAGAAGCAGGGACCGCGTGGTTCTCCATCGCATTCCACAGCCATCTGAGTGAGCGAGGCGCGCCATTTGGCGGGGGTGCTTGTGTCCAGCACGGCCTCTGCAAAAGCCGCCGACGAAGCGGATACCGCCAGAACCAGTGCTGCGGCCCTCACTGCCATATTCATCGCTTCCATCCCCCCAAAAACATGGAATTTCTTATTTACGGCGCATTAGGGATAATGTCGATTCCGAACCGGCCGTGCTTACCCTGCGGAGCCGCTATCGGACGCCCGCCCCCGAGGAGCCTGCCAACCCCAGGGCCCATTCGCGGGCGGCCTGAAGTCGGGCGGTATTGACCGCGCAGATCACCGCGTCGGCTCTTTCAAGAAGGACGGGATCTCCACCGGGTCCGTCAACGCGCGTGGCATCTCCGGCATCGGGCACCGTGACACCGCCGGCAGCACAGCGAGCGGGCGCGGCTGGCAGGCGGACAACGCGATCGCGATAGACGATACGCAGATCGTCACTCTTTTGGTCGGCGGCATCGTTCAGTCTCCGGTTATGGGCTTGTTGGGCAGCGATCCGCGCTTGGAACGCCGCCTGCGCCTTCTCCTGCGCTTCGGCATAAGCGCGCTTCGTCTGCTGATGGGCGGACTCGTGCCGCGCGCGCAGCGTGTCCACACGAAACCCCCACGCGAGGGCGAGAGCCAGCGCAAGAGCGAGCCCGCCCATGGCATAATACGAGGGACTGCCCATCACAGACCCGTCAGGCACAGCTCGCGCTCTGCCTTCCGCCTATTGACCAGCCCTTGGACGCGCTTGCCGCCAGCATTCACCCACATCAGGAAGGCATCGCAGCCACCCTTCCAGTTGCCGGCGTTGAACCTCCGTGCGACGGTCGAGCGCGCAAAGCCCCGTGTTCCGATGTTGTAGGTGAGGGAGATTGTCGCCGCGAGCTGATATGGCCTGCTCTTCAGCCCCGGCACGGCGGCAATCACGGCTGGGGCGAACTCATCTTCCACGGCGCGGCGCAGCATCGTTTCACACTCCGCTGGGGTATAGCGGCGCATGGCCACCCGCGTTTCGCCCGTGCAGACCGTCCATATGCCCGCGATGTCGCGATAGGGGTAAGTGCGTGTGCCTTCCCACTGCTCGATGGTAGGCGTCGACAAGGCCAGCGCCAGCGCCATCATGCCGCCGCCGCCCACCGCCGCACCCAGTGCGCCGCCGGCCATAGGCCCGGCGCTTCTGCCGAGCCCGCTCACGCGTCCCTCCCCGGCTGGTGGAGGAGCCGCGTGATGCCGGTGGCGATGAACAGGGCAAGGCCGATCCATGGGCCACCGGGCACCGCCGCGCGGGTATCCGCCGGCAGGCTGATCCATGCCATCATGAACGCCGCGCCGATGGTCGCTAGCCGCATGGACCAGAAGCAGTGCGCCCGGCGCAGGTCGTCGATCAGGCGCGCCCGGATGCGCGCCCGCCAATAAGGCAGTTTCATTTGGAGTATCTCCTAGCGTTGCAGCCAGTGCCGCACGGCCATCACCGCACCCAGCATGGCGGCGACTAACCCTGCGGACCATTTCATGAAGCGCAGCGATATAGTGGCTGCGGTCCACGCCTCGATCACCTGCTTGGCCTCCGTGCCGAGCTGCTCCAGCATGGCGGTGCGCTCGGCGAGGCGGCCGATCTTCTCGTTCTGCTCGTCCAGCATGGCGACCAGCGCTTCCACCTTGCCGAGCAGGCGGTCGAGGCGCTGGGTGAGCTGGTCCCCGCTCCGGTTCGGCAGCCGGCTCATTTCGCCGCCCCGTCATGCGCGTTGCCGTCGCAGCGGTAGAGCGCCACGATGTCCGCTTCCTCGCCAGTGAACGGCGCGGTCGGGCAGGCATAGCTCGCGCCGCTGTAGCGCTCGGCGTTGAACACCGCCCACTCATCCACTGCGCCGCCGGACATCGCGTAGCCGCCCTGGAAGTTTCGCAGCGTGAAGCCGGAGGAGCCGGGTATCACCATCTCGGAACTGGGCCCGTGATACTCGCGCGTGCCGGGCAATCCGTCCGTGATGTTCGTCACATAGAGGGCCAGCCCGCTCGGCCCGCACTGACAGGCGATGTGATAGCGCTTGCCCGGCACGAGGACCGTGCTGCTTTTCACGCTGTTGACCCAGGCGCGGAGCCTGCCGCTGGATTCCAGCCCCACAAAGCGGCTGCCGGACAGGCCGAAGCCGCCGAACATCACGACGAGGTCGGTCGGAAGCGGCGGACAGGTGAGGAAGCCCTCAACTGTGATCGGCAGGAAGAGCGGCGTGCGAGGCGCGTTGGCTCGTCCCCCGATCATCTGCTGGCCGAAGGACTCGCCGCCATCGCTCTCGCCATAGCTGGTGCCCGTCTCCGCCATGCTGAACGGGCTCGCGGGCGCGATGAAGCCGCTCGGCGGTGCATTCACCACGCCTGCCGGCACTGGCGCGGCGACCCGGATCGGGGTGAGACTCGCTTGCATGATCCGCCCGGCGGCAAGGCCGTCCTCGTCAACGCGATCGTCGTAGATATTGTCGGTCGCCGAGTTGGCGGGACCGCTGGGCCAATAGACCCACAGGTCCAGCTCATGTCCATCGCCGGGATCGTTTGCCAGTTCGATCTCCAGCGTCATCGCATTCGCGATGCTCACATGGTCCACCGGGAAGCGATTGTCGCCGCCATTGGTGCCCATTGGGTTCACTTTCTCGCACGGAAAGACGAAGATCCGGTTGCCCGGCGCGCCGATGAGGCTCACCCCGGTCTGCCCTTCATCGCTCAGCGTCAGCGTGATCGTGGTGCCGCTGCGGGTGGCGGCGAGCGGGCGAGGGCCAAGACCGCCGCTCGCGCCATACTGCCCCCGCATGGCCCGGTAGATGTGCCGCCCCATGGTGAGCGAGCCCGCCTGGTTCTGGTGAATGCCGTCGCTGATGAGCGCGGTGTCGTCCATATGGACATAAGTTGCGCCATTCGCCGCGCACCAGTCCTGCGCGCCTTGCCGCAGCCGGCTCACTTGCCATGGCGTGCCCCAGGTGCGGCCAAGCCCCATGGAGGGGATGGTCCAGACATATTTGCCGTAGCCCGCGAAGCTGTTGAGGGCCGTGATCTGGCCGAAGATCGCATCGAGCGCCTGCCCATAGACCTTGGGCGGAATGCCGGAAGCCGCATCGGTATGGCCCTGGCCCCAAACGAAGCCCTCGAAGGCATTGCCGGCGCGCGCGAGACACGCAGCAAGCTGTGCCCAATTGCTCTGCCCGGCATGGAAGCTGGCGCTGGCCGCGCCGGTGTGCGCATAGCCGATCACACCGCAATTCACGCCGGTGAGCGCCACCATCCGGTTGAGATATTCGCCGACGCCCACGGCATTGGGTCCATTGGAATCGCCGAGGTCGCCGGGCGTCTGCCAGGGCATCGTCTCGACATCGGGCAGATAGGGGCGATATTCCTGATAGCGGGCCAGCACGGCGCTGTTGGCGTCCGGCGTTACGCCCAGCGAGGCGTAGGTATCCGTCTGATTGTCCTGCCGCCCCAGCATCCGCACCATCAGCGATTGGCCGGCCACGCCGATCAGCGCGCCCATGCCCACCTTCACCGTGCCAAGCTGCCATTCTCCGTCAGCGCCTTGAAGGTCCACGAAGAACCAGCCAAGCCGCGCATCCACGCCGGTGATGTCCACATGGGGCGCGCTGTCATCGATGCTCGCCGCGTCCCACGGGACTTGCAGGATGGTCACGCCACCCTCAGCCGAGCGGATGCGCGCGCCCACCGTGCCGGCGGTGACGGTGCCTGAGAGGGGCACACGGATGGTGCCCTGGCCCTTGCCCTCTCCGCCGCCACTGGTCGTGGTGCGCTGAAAGATACGCTTCTCCTCATGGGCCGGGAACTGCGCGAGGGTAAAGCCCGCCGTATAGCCTGTCGCGGCCGGAGCCACGGGGCCGACCGGGTCGCCATCTTCCGATCCACCGCCGCCCGGACCCATCGCCAGTTCGCGCGGCCCCACGAGCGAGCCGAGGTCATCGGTCGTCAGCACGTAGGTTCCGCCTGCTGCACCGGGGATGAGCGCCTCGTCGCGCCGCCACTGCCAGCCGCTGTGCGTCCCATCCATGATTGTGCCGGCCGTCGCCGTCAGCGTCTCACCGACGCGCGGCGGGTTGCTGCCTCCAGAGACGGCCGGCAAGCTCGACCAGCTTGGAGCGGGGGTCGGGGTCGGGGTCGGAGTAGGCGAATGCCCGTCCACGACGCCGTGCCGCCTTGAGCGCCCTGCGGCGCCAAAGCCAAAGCCGGGGCCGATCATCAGGCGAGCCCCACGATGTCGCCGGCGGTCGTGCCCTGCGCGCGGATGTAACGGGCGCGTACGTCCAGGATCTGGCCGGACGCTACATTCCTGAACACCACGTCCGTGACCGATCCCGCCGCGCGCAGGGTGATCTGCCCGCCCGTGCCCACGAAGATCGCCTTGGGTAGCGGGTCGATCTCATTGGTGGCGTGCGGCGTGATGGCGAAGGCCTCGCGCGCGGGCTGGGTAAGCGTATCGATCTGAGTTTCGAAGCGGTCGGCCATGTCCTCTTGCCTTTCCGAAAGCTGGCGTCGCGGCCGAATCGCCGCATCGCCCTTAAGCCAGCGGAAGAGGGCTGTAGGACAGAGAAATCACCTATATGGTAATATCAGGGTGCTGGAGTCTTGTCCCGGAACAGGCAGATGTCACAAACGATGCAGCGCCAGCATTCGGGCCGCCGTGCTTTGCACACATAGCGCCCATGCAGGATCAGCCAGTGATGCGCATCCCGACGGAACGGCTGAGGAACGCGCTTTTCCAGTCCGTTCTCAACCTGGAGAACATTCTTGCCCGGCGCCAGCCCCGTACGATTGGCGACGCGGAAGATATGCGTATCCACCGCGAAGGTTTCCTCGCCGAATGCTGTGTTCATCACCACATTGGCTGTCTTGCGTCCCACGCCTGGCAGGCTGGTCAACATGTCCCTGTCACGCGGTACTTCGCCATCATGATGGTCGATGAGCATCTGCGAAAGCGCGATGATGTTCTTCGCCTTGGTGTTGAACAGGCCGATCGTCTTGATATGCCCCTTGAGCCCTTGTTCACCTAAATCGACCATTTGCGCCGGAGTTTTCACGTTCTGGAAGAGCAGCCGGGTTGCCTTGTTGACGCCCACGTCCGTCGCCTGCGCCGAGAGGGTTACGGCCACAAGTAATTGATATTCGTTGCCATATTCCAGCTCAGTACGCGGTGCTGGATTATCCTCCGCCAGACGGGAGAACAATTCGAACACCTGCTCCCGAGTCAAAGTCTGTTGTCTGGTCCCCACAGTTACAGTCCGAGCACATCCGTCATCGCATAACGCCCGGGAGCCTTGCCGATCAGCCATTGCGCGGCCTTGATCGCCCCGCGCGCGAAGATCACCCGGCTCTCCGCACGGTGACTCAGTTCGATGCGTTCCTGATCGGTCGCCAGCACAACCATATGGTCGCCCGCCACCGATCCGCCGCGCAGGCTCGCAAAGCCGATATCGCCTGCTTTCCGCGCGCCCGTGATCCCGTCCCGCCCGCGCGCACTATGGCTGTCGAGGTCGATGCCGCGTCCCGCCGCCGCCGCTTGCCCCAGCAGCAGGGCGGTGCCGGAAGGCGCATCCACTTTGTGCCGGTGGTGCATTTCCAGGATTTCGATGTCCCAATCATCGCCCAGGCGTGCCGCCGCTTCCCTGACGAGCGCGGCCAGCAGGTTGACGCCAAGCGAGGTGTTCCCCGTCTGCAATACCGCAATGCGTGTCGCCGCCCGGTCGATCGCTGCCTGATGGTCGGCCTCCAGTCCGGTCGTGCCGATGAGCAACGGCTTGCCCGCCGCCACGCAGGCATCGAGATTGGCCTGCAGCGCGCCCGGCGCGGAGAAGTCGATCAGCACCTCCGCTGCCTTCGCCAGCGTGGCGGCATCGGTCGTGATCGGCGCATTGTCGGCGCCAATCGTGCCCCCAGCCTGATTGTCCGTGCCGCCCGCCACGGCAAGGCCTGCATCGGCCGCCACTGCCGCAATGGCCTGGCCCATGCGCCCTCTCGCTCCGAAAATGCCGATTGCCGTCATGATGCTTGCGTCCTCCGCCCGGAAACTGTCTGATCGCGCCGATGCCAGACTCCAGCGCAATTGTCATCCTGACCGGGGCGGGCATTTCCGCCGAGAGCGGCCTTGCCACCTTTCGCGGGCCCGGTGGCTTGTGGGAAGGGCACCGCGTCGAGGATGTCTGCACGCCCGAAGCACTGGTGCGTGATCCCGCTCTCGTGCATCGCTTTTACGATCTTCGTCGCGCTGCGCTCGCGACCGTCGAACCCAATGCTGCCCACAAGGCGCTCGCTCGGCTGGCGGCGGCATGGCCCGGCGAGGTGCTGCTCGTCACACAGAATGTCGACGATCTCCACGAGCGCGCCGGTTCGCGTGATGTGCTGCACATGCACGGCGAGTTGTGCAGTGCTTTATGTGCCGCCTGCGGCCATAGTACCCGCTGGCAGGAGGGGTTGCCGCCGGGCACGTCCTGCCCGGTCTGCGTCGTGCCGGCTATGCGGCCGGACATCGTGTTCTTCGGCGAAATCCCATATGAGATGAACCGCATCGAGCAGGCGCTGACCCGCGCGGACATGTTCGTTTCTATCGGCACCTCCGGCGCCGTCTATCCCGCCGCCGGCTTTGTCCGCATGGCGCGGGCGATGGGCGCACGCACGCTGGAACTCAATCTGGAAGCCTCGGAAGGCAGCGGCTGGTTCGATGAATGCCGCCACGGCCCCGCGAGCCGGCTGGTGCCGGCCTGGGTTGATGAAATGCTGATGGAGTGACGGAGCCCCGGTCTTGCACTCGCGGGGTGGGACTGCCAGATCAGGTCCATGTCCTCAAATCCTGAAAATCCCCCGATGCGCGCCGCAATGATCCCGGTCACGCCCCTTGAGCAGAATTGCAGCCTGCTCTGGTGCACCAGGACCATGCGCGGCGCCCTGGTCGATCCCGGTGGCGATCTGCCGCGCCTGAAGAAGGCCGTGGCGGATCATGGCGTGACGCTCGAGAAGCTGCTCATTACCCATGGCCATATCGATCATTGCGGGCAGGCAGGCGTGCTGGCGAAGGAGCTTGGCCTTCCCATCGAAGGTCCGCATGAGGACGACCGTTTCTGGATCGCGCGTCTGGAGGATGACGGCAAGCGCTGGGGCCTGCGCGGCGAGCCGTTCGAGCCGAACCGCTGGCTTGCTGATGGCGACACCGTGACGGTGGGTGATCTGGTGCTGGATGTCATCCATTGTCCGGGTCACACGCCCGGCCATGTCGTCTTTCACCACGCGCCCTCGAAGCTCGCTATCGTGGGGGATGTGCTGTTTCAGGGCTCGATCGGCCGCACGGATTTCCCACTTGGCAATCATGACGATCTCATCGCATCCATCACCCGCAAGCTCTGGCCGCTGGGCGGGGAGACGGTGTTCGTTCCCGGCCATGGCCAGCCCAGCAGCTTCGCCCATGAGCGCGCGAGCAATCCCTTCGTGGGCGACAGCGTGACCGGCGTGGCCGGTTGAGCATACTCCATTGTTGTTTCGCTGCGATGGTGATGCGTTGAGGGAGGCGAAGGGCAATGAATCGGTTGCGCCGGCAGGAAAAAGCGCTATAGGCCCACTCTCTCGCGAACGCCCGGTCATTTACAGGCCGCGGCCCTCCGTGGCCGCCGATACGCTGAACAAGCGGCCAGGCAAGCGACCCGTTTATTGTTTGCGTTTTTAGTACAGGTGCCCTCATGGCTGTCCCAAAGAGAAAAACCTCGCCGTCCAAGCGCGGCATGCGCCGTAGTCATGACAAGCTGCGGGTCGAAGCATTCCAGGAATGCTCGAATTGTGGCGAATTGAAGCGCCCTCACAACCTGTGCACGGCCTGCGGGCATTATAACGGCCGCGAAGTCGTCGCTGTCGGCGCCTGAGGTCCGGACCGGGGGGTAGTGTCGTGATAACGCCGCGGATCGCGATCGATGCGATGGGCGGCGACGAAGGCGTTCGCGTCATGGTCGCGGGCGTCGCGTTGGCGCGTCGTCAGCATGAGGGGCTGGAGTTCCTCCTGTTCGGCGACGAAGCGCGCATTCGTGCGGCGCTGGACAATCACCCCAATCTTTCGCGTGCTGCCCAGATCGTCCATACCGATCAGGTGGTGAGCGCCACCGACAAGCCGAGTCAGGCGATCCGCCAATCGCGCGGCAGCTCGATGGGCCTGGCCATTCAGGCCGTGAAGAACGGTGATGCCCAGGCCGCCGTCTCCGCCGGCAACACCGGCGCATTGATGGCGATCGCCAAGCTCGCCTTGCGCACGCTGCCCGATATCGACCGGCCCGCACTTGCCGCCTTCCTCCCCACGTTGGGCGAGAATGACGTGGTGATGCTCGATCTGGGCGCGAACACGGAATGTGATGCGCGCAATCTCGTGCAGTTCGCCGTCATGGGCGCCGCTTATGCCCGCATCGTGCTCGATCTGGAGACGCCCCGCGTGCGTCTCCTCAACATCGGCACGGAAGATCTGAAGGGCACCGAGGAAATCCGCGAAGCCGCCGCCGTGCTGCGCAATGGGACCGGCCTTCCGCTGCGCTTCGATGGTTTCATCGAGGGCGACCGGATCGGCTCGGGCGACGCGGACGTCATCGTTGCGGAAGGCTTCGCCGGCAACATCGCGCTGAAGACGGCGGAAGGAACCGCGCGCTTCGTGGTCGATGTGCTGCGGCGCGCCTTCACCAGTTCATTGCGATCCAAGGCCGGTTTCCTGCTGTCCAAGCCAGCCCTGCATCTGCTTAAAGTCCATCTCGATCCGAACAATCATAATGGCGCTGTCTTTCTGGGCCTCAACGGCGTAGTCGTGAAGAGCCATGGCGGCGCGGACGAGAAAGGCATCGCCAATGCCGTGCATGTGGCGGCGCGCTTGATCGAGGAAGACCTGAGCGCCCGCATCGCCGAGGATATTGCGCGGGTCGGCCCCATTACAAATGAGGAACTGGTCGCCAAATGACGTTGCGGTCCGTGATCGAAGGAACGGGGTCTGCTTTGCCCAGCCGTTGTGTGGACAACAACGAACTGGCGCAGACGGTGGACACGAGCGACGAGTGGATCGTCGGGCGAACGGGCATCCGCACGCGCTATATCGCGGGCGAGGGTGAGACGACCGCGACCCTCGCCGTGGAAGCCGCGCGCAAGGCGCTTCAGGCTGCGAACATTCCTGCGACGGATGTCGACCTCATCATCCTCGCCACCGCTACGCCGGACCAGACTTTCCCAGCCAGCGCGACGATCGTTCAGGCAGGGCTTGGCATCAACGACTGCGTTTCCTTCGATGTCGCGGCCGTTTGCTCGGGCTTTCTCTATGGCCTCACGATCGCTGACAACATGTTGCGCGGCGGAGCTGCGAAAACAGCCCTGGTCATCGGATCGGAGACGTTCAGCCGCCTGCTCGACTGGGAGGATCGCGCAACCTGCGTTCTTTTCGGGGACGGGGCGGGCGCTGTCGTGCTGCGGGCGCAGGAGACGGACCCCGAGAACGGCAGGGGCATTCTTGCCAGCCGGCTCCATGCCGACGGACGCCACAATTGCCTGCTGTATGTGGACGGAGGCCCATCGACCACCGGCACCGTGGGCAAGGTGCGCATGAAGGGGCAGGACGTGTTTCGCCACGCCGTGGTCAATCTCGCCGAGGTTTTGCGGGAGGTTCTGGATGTGGTAGGGCTGACGACCGAGGATATCGACTGGGTCGTACCCCATCAGGCGAATGCACGTATTCTCGATGCGACAGCCCGGAAGCTGGGGCTGGATCCGTCGCGGGTCGTGGTCACGGTCGATCGGCATGCCAATACGTCTGCCGCGTCGGTCCCGTTGGCGCTGGATACCGCCGTGCGAGACGGCCGCATCAAACAGGGCGACCTCATCGTTCTGGAAGCGATGGGCGGCGGCTTCACCTGGGGCGCGAGCGCGCTGCGCTACTGATCGGAGGGGCGAAGCGGTATCGCCTGCGCCATCATTATCACCCGATATCGGTAGCTTGCGTCGATTCTTCATCATTGCAAATACCGCCAAACTACAGCACAGACGATTTTGGCGGTCCTGTTGGGGCAGGGCGCATCCTGTTTCGTTTTGGGGGCGAAATGAATTCTGAAGATACTTTGACCCGCGCGGAAATTGCAGAACGGCTCAATCGGCAAATTGGATTGTCCCGGGCCGACTCGGCCCAGATCGTCGAGCAGATACTGGATCTCGTCACCGAGGCGCTCGAAGAAGGGGAGAACGTCAAGATCTCCGGCTTCGGCACATTCGTGCTGCGCGACAAGAACGAGCGCGTCGGACGCAATCCTAAAACCGGTATCGAAGTGCCGATCACGCCGCGCCGTGTGCTGACTTTCCGGCCGAGCCAATCGCTGCGGGACCGCGTCGCCGGCATCTGACCGTCGGAGCCATGGGTCCGACTGCCGGTGGCGGATTGACCGTCATGGGGCTATCGTTGCACAAGGTGCCATGGTCAAAGATCATGGTGCGTTTCTGACGATCGGGGAGCTTGCGGGCGAACTGGGAGTCGCCCAGCATATCCTCCGCTATTGGGAAAGCCGATTCCCTCAGTTGCGGCCGCTCCAGCGGTCCGGCAACCGCCGCTACTATCGCCCGGCTGACGTGGAGATCGCGCGGCGGATTCATCGGCTTCTTAACGATGACGGTTTTACCGTGCGCGGCGCCCAGCGCGTTCTCGCTGACCGCAAGACGACGCGGCCTGACGTGGAACTGGCGGCTGCCCCCGCACAAACACCCGCGCCTGTTCACCCGTCCCGGATGGCGCGTGGCGATACCTCCGACCGGCAAAGGGAATTGCCGATTAACGGCCCCTCGTCACGCTCGGCAAGCGGTGGATCGACGCCAGCGAACGGGCTTTCCTCGGGTGATATGGAGGCTCTGATCGGGCGCCTCACCCGGATTCGCGAGGACCTGCGAGACGCTATCGAGCCCGATTGAGAGCGACGTTTGCAGGCGGCTCAGCGCCGGTCAGGCCCAAGCGCTGCGTCGAGATCGCGAGGGCGCACGAAAGCGCGCAGATTTGCACGCCCCTCCATGTCGGGGGCAAGATCGGTCCATCGGCCCACATCGAACTCCAGCACCGCCAGTGCGGCTGTCGGAAATTTGATCTCGACGGAGTGACGAAGCCCGGGACGGGATTCCCTGTCGCTGGCCGTCAGGATGAATTCCTCCAGGCCGGGATTATGGCCCGCGAGCAAGAGACTGTCATGGCCCTCCTGCGTCTCGGAGAGCACGTCCCTGATCGTGCCGGCGGAGGCGAGATAGAGGCGCAGGTCGTAAACGGGGGCAGGGCAATCGCCATAAGCTTCGCGAAAACGCCGCAGCGTCTCGATGACGCGAACGGCCGGCGATGCGATCACGGCATCGAAGTTCAGCTTCTGCAAGGCCGCCCAGCGGCCCATCGTCGCGGCAGCGCGATAGCCGCGATCATTCAGGCCGCGGTCGAAATCGCGCAGTGCCGAGTCGCTCCAGTCCGACTTTGCATGACGCAGGACGATAACCGTTTTCATTCCTTGGTGGACACCCAGCTCGCTTGAGACCCTTCGTCCATTCTCTGCCTCATATTTGCTGCGGAACCAAGGCGGGAGCGTACCCGATCGATGGCTTGGTCGAGCGGGATGCGCAGAATCGGCACATCCCCCGGAAAAGCGCTCAGCAACCGGCTCGGCATCGCGGCGGAGAGAATCACGAACTGGCCGCTGTCGTCTCCACGCCGGATGAGCCTGCCGAACGCCTGGGCAAGACGGGCACGGACGAGCCGGTCGTCATAGGCGGTCGGCGCGCCGCTGGCCTGCCGCCGCGCCGCGTGGAGCACGGATGGCTTCGACCACGGCACGCCTTCCATCACGACAAGGCGCAGGGAGTCGCCCGGCACGTCGATGCCATCGCGCAAGGCGTCCGTGCCCAGCAGCGAGGCGTGCGGGTCGTCGCGGAACATGTCGATCAGCGTGGCCGGGTCGAACGGATCGACATGCTGGGCATAGAGGGGCAGGCCAGCACGGGCCAGCCGGTCGGCAATGCGCGCCTGTACGGATCGCAGCCGGCGGATGGCGGTGAACAGGCCCAGCGTTCCGCCGCCCGCGGCCTCGATCAGCCGGGCATAGGCTCCCGCCAGCGCCGGCAGATCGCCGCGCTTGATGTCGGTCACGATCAACACTTCGCTTTGCCTGGCGTAATCGAACGGACTGCTGGCCTCGAACCACTCGACCGGGGCCCCAAGATGACTGGCACCGGACCGCTCCGCAGCCGTCTGCGTATCGCCACCCGCGCGCAGCGTGGCGGATGTGACGAGCACGCCATGGGCCGGGCGCAGCACTGTTTCCGCCAGCGGTTTCGTGGGGTCGATCCAATGACGGTGAAGGCCGATATCATATTCGCGGCCCTCCGCGCGATCCACGGCCAGCCAGTCCACGAAGGCGGATTCAGCCGGGCCGCCGATGCGCAGCAGCAAGGCGATCCAGCCGAGCAGCAGGTCGCAGCGCCAGCCGAGGGCGGAGATGGCGCCGTCGATGCGCGCGCGTGCCGGTCCATCCAGCCAGTCTGGAGCCAGTTCGATCACCGCGACGAGCCGCTTGCCCAGCTTCTGCAAGGGCGCGAGCAGGCTTTCCAGCGCCTTTGCGGCGTCCGTCGCAGCGTCGATGAGCGCGCCGTCCGCTTCGCTGAGGTCGACTTCCAGGCCGTAGCCCGGGTCCGTCTCCCGTCCGTTCCGCTCGGCGCGCGCATAGACGGTCTCGCGCACGGCCGCGAGCAACTGCTCGATGGCGCCCTCTGGCATATGGTCGATGATGCGGCGCAGCCATTCGTCGGAAGGCAGCGCGCGGGCCGCTTCCCGAGCATCGTCGATGGTGATCGCGCCTTCCGCATCATAGCTCGCCACGTCGGAGAGACGCGCGGCGAGGCCCCGGCGCCGGCCGCGTCGCGCGGTTTCCGGACCGATGATCCAGCGGCGCAACTCGATGGCCTCGCGTCCGGTAAGGGCGGCACCGAACGTGGAATCGGCTGCGTCGAAAAGATGGTGGCCCTCGTCGAAGATGATGCGCGTGGGCGCCCCCTGGGTCTCGCGGCCCCGCGCGGCATTGATCATCACCAGCGCATGATTGGCGATCACGATATCCGCGCCCTGGCTCGCCCGTGTCGCGCGTTCGATGAAGCAAGAGCGGAAATGCGGACACCCGGCATAGACGCATTCCCCGCGACGATCGGTCAGCGCGGTGGCGCCGGCGCGCCGAAAGAGGGCCATCAGCCAACCCGGCAGATCGCCGCCCACCATGTCGCCATCGCGCGTGTAGGCCGCCCAGCGCGCCACGAATTGCGCCAGCACCGCCGCCCGGCCGGCAAAGCCGCCTTGCAGGGCATCTTCCAGATTGAGCAGGCAGAGATAATTCTCGCGGCCCTTGCGGATGACCACATGGCGGCGGAACGCGGCGTCATCGGGATAGTGCCGGCGCGTCTCGCGGTCGAGCTGGCGTTGCAGCGCCTTGGTATAGGTGGAGATCCACACCGTGCCGCCCGATTGCTCGGCCCAGAGTGTCGCCGGCGCCAGATAGCCGAGCGTCTTGCCGATGCCCGTGCCGGCCTGGGCCAGCACCACGTTCGGCAGCTTGTCCTGCTTTCGGGGCGCAAAGCTGTTGACCGCCGCCTGGGCGAAATCACGCTGCCCTTCGCGAGTCTCCGCTCCGGTGCCAGTGAGGGCATGCAGGCGCGCCAGCACTTGCGGGCCGTCGATGAGCACCGGGCGCGGCTGGGGTCGCGGGGGCTGGTCCTCCCATTGCGGGAGGCGGCTGAACAGCCAGCGCTCGGCTTCATTTGGCCTTGCGATGTACGGGCGCAACAGCGGCGCCCAGCTCCAGCGGAGGCGCTCGAGTTGATTAAGGCTGGTCCATGCGCCTTCTCGCTCGGCCCAGTCGGGGCGTTGCGTCCAGGCGAGCATTGCATTTGCCAGATGAGGGATCAGCGCGGCGGCCTCCGCGTCGCTGGCGGGCGGGACGAGACCCATCGCGCGTGCCAGACCGGGCACTGTCGGGATCACGAACTGCGCAGGAAAGAGGAACGCGAAGAGTTCGAGCAGATCGAGGCCGGAAAGATCCGCATAGCCGAGCCGCGATCCGAGCAGGGGAGCGTTGACGAGCAGCAACGGCGTATCCGCTGCCCGACTATGCGCTTCTCCGCGGCCCAGCGCCACGGTTTCATCCCCGCGACCGTCGGCCAGCCAGATGCCGGCATGGCTCGCATGCAGCGCGGGCGGCAGATCGGGCGGAGAGGAAGCAGGCGGAAGCACCGCTCAGCCATAACGCGCTGCGGGCGCAATGGGAACGCTTCGGGAACGCTCTTTTATGCCGGTGCCGGTCAGTCTGTCGGAACTATCCCGCGCGTCGACCGAAACCGGCAAGGAGAGGGGCTCGTTCAAAGCTGCGTGCAGGCATGGCGGAGGGCGAGGGTGTATAGGCCGCTGGCATCTCTCTACCGGAGGGAGCAGGCATCTGGGTCGAACGCGCAACCAACAGCCGTTCGTAAAGCGGTCCGTCCACAAGCGCGAAGGTGAAACGGATGCCCATCCGGTCTACTTCAGACCAGCGGCATTGGACGAAGAGGGTCTGGCCCATATAATCGAGCTGGAACCGCGTTCCGGCGGGCAGGCTGCATCCGCTGATCAAGGCGCCATCGCTGGTGAGGTCGACGATCGAAGCCTCGGTTGAGTAGAGAACGGTGGTGATCGTGACGGGAATATCGACACTGATGCGCGTTTGTCGCTGAATTTTCTGGTCCATCTCCGGCCTCTTTTGTTTCTTTTCCTTCAGTGTCCCCCACGCTCTCCTGCGGAGGAAAACATGCTTCCTTATCTGTTGCAGGAACTGGTAAACATTTCCTTGTGTCGTCGCCTGTCGACTAGAGATGCCGGATTTGGGTTGTTGCGGCTGCCGACTTGCCGCTAGAGGCTCGCCACATGACTGATGCCGATTATTCCGCTCAATTGCGCGAGGCCGCGAAGGTCTCGAAGGCCTGGCCCTATGAGGAAGCGCGCAAGCTGCTCAAGCGCTATCCCCAAGGGAAGCCGGATGGCGCGCCCGTGCTGTTCGAGACCGGCTACGGCCCCTCCGGCCTGCCGCATATCGGCACGTTCAACGAAGTGGCGCGCACCACCTTTGTGCGCCACGCCTATGAGGAAATCACCGGTGCGCCCACCCGGCTCATCGCTTTCAGTGATGACATGGACGGGCTCCGCAAGGTGCCGGACAATGTGCCCAATCAGGAGATGCTCTCGCAGCATCTCGGCCGGCCGCTGACGCAGGTGCCCGATCCATTCGGGAAATATGAGAGCTTCGCGCATCACAACAACGCGAGGCTGCGCGAGTTTCTCGACCGCTACGGTTTCGACTATGAGTTCATGTCGTCCACGCAGCAATATCGCGGCGGCCATTTCGATGAGGCGCTGCGCAATGTGCTGCGCCATTATCAGGCGATCATGGACATCATGCTGCCCACGCTGCGCAAGGAGCGTCAGGCCACTTATTCGCCGGTGCTGCCGATCAGCCGTAAGAGCGGCATCGTGTTGCAGGTGCCGGTCGAGGTCGTGGACATCGAGGCCGGCATCGTGCGCTTCGAGGATGAGGGAGAGACGGTCGAGCAGTCCATCCTGTCCGGCGGCGCCAAGCTGCAATGGAAGGTGGACTGGGCCATGCGCTGGGTCGCGCTCGGCGTCGATTATGAGATGGCCGGCAAGGATCTGATCGACAGCGTGACGCAAAGCTCCAGGATTGCGCGCGCGCTCGGCGCCCGTCCGCCGGAGGGCTTCAATTACGAGATGTTCCTCGACGAGAAGGGCGAGAAGATCTCGAAGTCGAAGGGCAATGGCCTCAGCATCGAGCAATGGCTGACTTACGGCTCCGAGGAGAGCCTGACCTTCTACATCTATCGTGAGCCCAAGGCCGCCAAGTCGCTCCACATCGGCGTCATTCCGCGCGCGGTCGACGATTACGAGCAGTTCCGCGCCGCTTATGCCGCGCAGCCGGCGGACAAGCGCCTCGGCAATCCGGTGCATCATGTCCATGGCGGCGAGGTGACGCAGGATGCGCTGCCGGTGACATTTGGCCTGTTGCTCAATCTGGTGGGCGTGATGGGTCCCGATGCGGCGGAGCATCAGGTCTGGGCCTATCTGCGCAATTATGCCCCGGATGTATCGGTGGAGGATTATCCCCGTCTGGCCGGGCTGGTGCGCAATGCGCTTGCGTTCAATCGCGACTTCATTGCGCCCACGCTTAGGCGACGTCTGCCGGAACAGAATGAAGCGATGGCCTTGCGCGAACTCGATGCGCAACTCGCCGCGCTGCCCGAGCAAGCGACGGCGGAGGAAATCCAGAACATCGTCTACGAGATCGGCAAGGACCCGCATTACGGGTTCGAGCAGTTGCGAGACTGGTTCAAGGCCCTTTACGAGACTTTGCTGGGTGCTCAGCAGGGGCCGCGCATGGGCAGTTTCATCGCGCTCTACGGTGTGGAAAACAGCCGCAAGTTGATCGCGCAGGCGCTGGATTCGGCTTCCACCTAAGTCGGGAAGTCTCCTCTCGTGAGGAGAGCGGCTTCAATTATCCGGGCGGTGCGGCTGGAGTTGCGCGGCGCGGATCGCGGCCGCCGCCGCCACCATCTCATGAAACAGCAGGCGCGCGACGTCGCTTCGCAGCGTGTCACGCAGCAGGCTCATTGCGCCGCTTTCATGGCCTTGCAGCGCGGCGACTATGAGATCGCCGAACAGCGCCTCGTCAGGACTAAGCGCCATGCAGCAAGGCCGGTGGACCAGAAAATGTTCGGGCCAGTCCTGTTGCAGCGCGCGAACCAGCACCGCGACGCGCCGCGCCGCATCCATGCTGCGCAGGCGCACCGCGAGATCGGGCAGGGGGTCGCGTCCGGATTGGCCGAAGAGAATGCACAGTCTTGTCGCCATGATGAGGTGCATCGCGGTCAGCGGAAAGGCGCGTAAGTCCCTGAACGCAAAGAGAGCGGATAAGTCCCTGGTCATCTTGTCATCCCAAGTCGAAGCGATGCGACTCAGGATATGCTATTGCGAACGAATTGCAATATTAGAAGCGCACTTGATCCAGGACAAGCGATGAACGGAGCCTCCCCGCCAGCTCGGTGGAGAGGGCCCGGTGGAGCACGAAACAGCGTCCTTGTCGTTGCCTCCCGACACCAGGCGAGCCCGGTCAATCCGGCTTGATTGCGGCGATCCAGCTATCGATTTTCTTCTCAAGCACGCTCATCGGCAGTGCGCCTGTCATCAGCACCTGGGCATGAAAATCCTTGATGTCGAACGCAGACCCCAGCTCTTCCTGCGCTTTTCGTTTCAACCGCTGAATGGTGAGGGAACCGATCTTGTAGGCCAGCGCCTGCGCGGGCATGGCGATGTAGCGCTCCACTTCCGCCGTGGCGTCCGTCTTCCCCATCGAGCTGTTATCCAGCATGTACTGGATCGCCTGATCGCGGGTCCAGCCCTTGGCGTGCAGCCCGGTGTCCACCACCAGGCGCATCGCTCGCAGCATCTCGTCGTCAAGATGGCCCATGCGCTGATAGGGGTCTTCATAGAGGCCGAAGTCATAGCCTAGCGTTTCAGCGTAGAGTCCCCAGCCTTCCACATAGGCGGTGTTGCCGCCGAAGCGGATGAAGTCGGGCAGGCTTTCATTCTCTTGCGCGAGACTGATCTGGAAATGATGCCCCGGCGCGCCTTCGTGGAGATAGAGGGTCGTCATGCCCGGCAGGCTGCGTGAGGGCAGATCATAGGCGTTGAAATAGAACACGCCCGGTCGCGATCCATCCGGCGTGCCGCTTTCATAGGAGCCACCGGCCTCGAACCGCTCGCGGAACTCGGGATAGGGACGGATTTCGAGCTTGGTGCTGGGGATCGTGGCAAATTGGCTCGGCACCTTCTCGTCGACGATCTTCCCGATGCGGTAGAATTCCTCCGTCATCCAGTCCCGTGATTTGGGATGGAACCGCGGATCGTCCCGCAGGTGGATGAAGAAAGCTGCCAACGTGCCGATAAACCCTACCTGCTGGCGGACCTGCTCCATCTCGGCGCGGATGCGGGCGACTTCGGAAAGGCCGAGATCATGCACATAATCAGGGGTCAGCGGCAGCGTCGTCATGCTCTGGACCAGCGCCGCATAAAGCTGCTCGCCGCCCTTCATCGCGTGCAGTCCCACGGCCTCGCGGGCGGCCGGCAGATAGTCTGATTTCAGGAAATCACGCAGCCGCTCATGCGCCGGATTGATCTCCTTCACCAGCGCGTCGCGATAGGCGGCGGAGAGCCGCGCCTGGTCGGCTTGCGGAATCTCATCGGGAAAATCGACCACGGGCTGATAGAATGGCGACTCCTCGACCGATTGCGCCAGCAAGGCATCGAGCTGGGTGATCGTATTGGTGATGGTCAGCTTGGTCTCGACTACGCCGGCCGCCATGCCTTCCCGGAAGCGCGCGATGGCGCGATCCAGATAGATCACATAATCCTTGTGGCGCTTGAGGTTGCTTTCATAGTCCGCCAGCGTCTTGAAAGGCGCGGCCCCCTTGCCGGAGGCGAAAGTGGGATAGAAGCTGTGCAGGCCGGTGAAGTGGTTGATGGGGAGGGCGGCCGCCAGGTTCACCAGCGGCGGGCTCATCATCACCAGCTTGTCCTTGTTCTCCCATTCGAACACGTCATAGGCGATCTTGTTCTGGTCGCTCAGCAGGTCACGGTTGATGGCGTGCAGGGCCGTGAGATTGTCCTGCGCGGTCTGGCGCTCTGTCGCGTAATAGGCGTCGCTGATGTAGTCACCCAGGCGGTCAGCGTAGCGCATGTCGCCTCGATAAAGGGCGTCCAGCGGATTGTTCGCCAGCTGCGCTTCGTTGGCGGCTGAAAAGAGCGCCAGGAGTTTGCCGTCTTCCGTCTCCGCAGGCGCTGGAGCGGATGCCTGGGAGGCGGTCTGGGCGCTCGCAGGCAGGGAGGGGATTGTGGCTGTGAGCAGCAGGGCAAGGCTGCGGATGAGGCGCGGAGCGCGAGGCATGGTTGGTCCTTTCCAGCGTGGATCGGTCGATCCTATGGGATGGGACTAGCCATGTGCGCCGGTCACGACAACGCCGGAGAGTTTCGCCTTATCATATATGCTTGTTCACATCTGAATCTGGCGGAGCTGAGCCCCGCTAAAGCGCTCGCTTCGTATGGAAGCCCCTATGATGCTGGCCGGCTCACGGTTTGTTGCGCGGCGTCCATGGTCGTTCGCGATACCAGCGCGTGACCACATATTTCGTACCCTGCACGACTGGGAGCGCGGCATGGACCGTGTCGTGGTTTGGGCTGCCGTCCGCCGTCATGTTATTCCATATGAGCAGCGTGCCCGTGCGTGGAGGGATGGTGACGCCAAGCCGCGGGAATTGGGTCTCGCCGCCTTCTTCCACCTCGCTCAGATAGGCCATTGCCGTCCAGCAGCGCTGGCCGCCACTGACCCGCATCGCTGGCCAGTAATGAACCTTGGCTGGGAAATAGTCGCAATGGAGCTGGTATTGCTGCGTGAGGTGATAGCGTTGCCCCTGCAGCAACTCCGCATATTCACCCTCAATGCCCAGCAGCGCGTCGATCCGCTTCCCCACGGCGATCACCAGAGGATCATAGACGTCGAGATTGCAACTGCTGCTGGTTCGATAACCGGAATCTGTGCCGGAAAAGAGCTTGGATGGGCGGCAGCCGGCGTCGGTTTTGCGGATGAGTTCGGCGCATTCCTTGGGCGTCACCAGCCCGTGTCGCAGGAACATCTCCGCGCGCTCAGTGGGCACACGGCTGATCATCGGATTGCGGGAGAGGCGCTGGCGGACCCGTTCGCCGATCTCTGCGCGAGCCTTGGAAGGCAGTTCCGCGTCGTCAAGCCAAGTTTCGGTCATTCCAGTCTCCTGCCACCGTGATGGTTCGGATTGCAAGAGGTCCCGGCAGAATGGCGGCGCGGTAACATAAAAGGAACCGGTTCTCGCCGGAGCGGGAACCGGTCCAGTCTTCCTGAAGGCCGATCAGGAAGAGGGAGCCATGGGTACGTCGTGGCCTACCAGAAGAAGTTGTGGATCACATCGACGACATAGCCATCGCGAGTATCGACCAGCAGCGCGTCGTCATAATAGCGGACCCAGCGCAGCGAGCCGTAGGCTTGCGGCAATCGATAATGATAAGGGTCGTTGATCCAGTAGCTGGATGAGAACAGCACATTGCTAAGATGGATGCCGATGGAAAAGCGGCGATAGCCGTAGTTCCAGCCATAAGGCGCGTAATAGGCGGGCATGCGGTACACGGTGCGATACCGCGTGCGATGCCGCTGCCAGTCATAGCGGCGGTCGGCGCGCCAGCGATTGTCCCAACGGCGCTGGTTTGACCAGCGCTCGCGTTCGTTGAGGCGCTTCTGGTAGTTCCAGTCGCGCTGGCGCGACCAGTCCTGACGTTCGCGCGACCAGTCGCCGCGATCGCGCGCGCGATCGTCGCGGCGTCGGTCGCTGACCCGCCGATCATTGTCGCGCCGGTCGTTATTGCGCCAGTCATTGCCGCGCTGGTCATTCCAGGGACGGTCATTGTTGCCGGCGCGCTGATCGCGGTCGCGCTCGTTCCGGTTCCATTGGCCCTGTCGACGGTCGCCGCTATTAGGACGCTGGTTGTCGGCGCGCCGATCGACGTTGTTGCGGCCGGCGTCGTTCCAGTTGCGGTTTTGCTGGCGGTCAGGCCGTTCCTGCCCGCGCCTGCTGTCCTGCCAATTATTGCGCGGCGCGGTGGAGCGGGGAACGCGGGTCGTTGTCACCGCCGAAGACGATGGTGGCTGAGCTCGACGCGCCCGTTCCTGCGTCGGCCGGGCACGATCCGGTCGCGATTGAGCCTGCTGCGGGGTTGGCCGGCTGCGCGGGGCGGCGCTTGGCCGCTGCGCGCGCTGCATGGAAGCTCCATTGCGCTGCCGCTCGCCGCCGGGTCGGGCGCGTTGCTGTTGCTGCGATTGCTGATTCCTCATGCCGTCGCCACGATTGCCGCGCTCTTGTGCAAGGACCGGCGCAGCGACCAGCATCGACGATGCAAGCAGGCCGAGGGTCAAAAAACGGCTCATTTCCATTACATCCTCAAAGCAGGCGGTTCTTCGCCATTGCATGAGGATCTACATGAGGTCTGCTGTCATGACCCTGAACATGGCTGACAGCTACCGGCAAGCTTGTCCGGTTTCGGGACTGGCTCACTCCTCGTCGGGCGGGGTGAGCGCGGGAACATGCTGCGCCGCGTCCGCCGGCGCAATGCCGGGTGCTGGAGCCGCCGCTACCCGCTCCTCGCCCCGTATGATCCGCCCGGCCTGCTTGATCGCTTCCCGAATGCGCGGGTAGGTTCCACAACGGCAGATATTGGTCATCGCCGCGTCGATCTGCACGTTGCTCGGATTGCTGTTGCGCTTGAGGAGAATGGACGCGGTCATAATCATGCCGGATTGGCAATAGCCGCATTGCGGCACGTTCTGTGCCGCCCAGGCCTGTTGCACGGCATGGCTGCGATCCGGCGAAAGGCCCTCGATCGTCGTCACGAAGCGCCCCTCGATGGCCGCGATCGTCACTTGGCAGGAACGGATCGCCTGTCCGTCGATCTCCACCGTGCAGGCGCCGCAATCGCCAGTCCCGCACCCATATTTCGTACCGGTGAGATTGGAAGCGTCGCGCAAGGCCCAGAGCAGCGGCGTCTGCGGGTCCATCCGGTATTCGACCGGCCGGTCATTCACAGTGAACTTGGTCATCGCTGTCCTGCGCTCATTTGTTCTCGATGAGCTTGCGCGAAAAATAGACCATTTCCATCGCTTTCAGCCGTGCGCTCTGCTCGATGTCGGCATCGCCCGAATGGCCGCCGGCGGTGTCCTCATAGAAGAGATAAGGAATGCCGTAATCCTTGAGCCGTGCCGCGAATTTGCGGGCATGCTGCGGACCGACCCGGTCGTCCTTGGTCGTGGTCCAGATATAAGGCTCCGGATAGGTCCTGCCCTTCACCACATTATGATAGGGCGAGATTTTCTCCAGAAAGGCCTTTTCCTCGGGCACCGAAACGCTGCCATATTCATCCACCCAGGAGGCGCCGGCCGCGATCTGTTCGTAGCGCAGCATGTCGAGCAGGGGTACCTGGATGACCACGGCGTTCCACAACTCGGGATGCTGGTTGAAAGCCACGCCCATCAGCAGGCCGCCGTTCGATCCGCCATAGATGCCGAACTTTTCGGGGCGGGAGAAACCCCGTGCGAAGATGTCCTTCGCCACGGCGGCGAAGTCGTCATAGATGATCTGCCGTTTCGTCTTGAGCCCGGCTTGGTGCCATTCCGGGCCGAACTCGCCACCGCCCCGAATATTCGCGAGCACGAAGCTGCCCCCTCGTCCCAGCCAGAGTTTGCCGGTTACCGCTGAGTAAGAGGGCGTCATGGAGGCTTCGAACCCGCCATAGGCGGTCATGATCGTGGGCGTAGAGCCGTCGCGCTTCATGTCCTCCCGATGGACGATGAAATAGGGGACCTTCGCGCCGTCTGTGGATGTCGCCTCGAACTGTTCGACAACGAGGCCGGCCGCATCGAACCGGGCGGGCAGGGCCTTGACCTGCACCGGCTGGGGCCGGTCCGCATCGATCTGCCAGAGGGTCGTCGGCTGGAGAAAACCGGTGACGGCCAGATAGGCCGTGTTATCCCGGTCGTTGGCGGCGGCAACAGCAATGGTTGCGTTGTCGGGCAATGTCAGCGGCGTCGAGGACCAGCCCGTCGCCGTGGGCGTGAGGATGCTCCCGCGGCCGCGCACATTGTCGGTCGTCGAGAGGATCAGATGATCGCGCGTTGTCGCCACCTGCTCGACGGACTGGCGCGGCCCCGGTGCAAAGAGGATCGTTGGCGTAAGCGCCCGCCCATCCCGCAAATCGGCAAGCGGCACCGACACGACAGCGCCGGTGGGAACACGCACGCCGCTCGCGGTCCATGGCTCGCTGGTCTTCACGATCACGCGCCCCGCCACCATGCCGGTGACGCTGGATTTCGCTGGCAGCGGAAGCTGACGCACGCCCTCGCTTGTCAGCAGGTAGAATTCACTTTCGAAGAACGTCCGCGCCCGCACCAGCAGGACCGCCCGGTTGCCCGCGCCATCGGTCAGCACCGCCGGCCAGACGCCCACATCCTCCTTCGCCCCGCGATACACCTCTTCCGCGTCATCGAGCGGCGCGCCACGCCGCAGCGTCTTGACGACGAAGGGATAGCCCGATGCTGTCATCGTGCCTTCGCCCCAATCTCTCGCGGCGATCAGCGTGTCGGCGTTGACCCACTCCACGCCCTGCTTCGAGGTAGGCAATGCAAAGCCGTTCTCGACGAACGCGCCCGCCTTCAGGTCGAACTCCCGCACACTGGTCGCGTCCTCGCCCCCGTCCGACAGCGACAGCAGGCAGTACGTCTCGTCCGGTTCCAGGCAGCTATAACCTTTCCAGACCCATTTCCTGCCTTCCGCTCCGCTCAGCGCATCGAGGTCGAGCACAGTCGTCCACGCGGGAGCGGCCTTGGCATAATCGGCCGGGCTGGTGTGGCGCCAAATGCCCTGCGGATGAGCGGCGTCGCGCCAGAAATTATAAATCCGTCCGCTGATCAGGCTGGGCATCGGGATGCGGTCGGTAGCCGTCGCGATCGCAATCGCTTCCTCGACCATCGTCGGATAGTTCGGATCGGCTTGCAGCACATCCACCGTGCGGGCATTTTCGGCTTCGACCCAGGCCATCGCCTTTTCGCCGTGCCAATCTTCCAGCCAGATGAACGGATCATCCTGCGCGAGCGCCGCCGTCCCGCCCGCGAGCGTCATCGCAGCCGCCATTGCCATCACCTTCATCTTGAATCTTCCCAGGAGCACCGCCTTTGCTTGCCACCTGCATCGGCCGGCGACAATGCCCTCAATCGCGCCAGCTCGGATCGATCCTGTCGATGACCCGCACCATGGCCGAGAAATCGAGCAGGCCGAAATGGTCGGCCGATACCATCGAGAACATGTCGCGCTGGTGCAAGGCGAGCACATCGTCAGGGATGATCCGGGGTGTGCCAGCCTGCCTCGTGGCGATCTGGATTTCACACGCGCGCTCGAACACATAATAGCGCAGGAACGCTTCCGGCACGCTTTTCGCCATCACCAGCAGTCCATGATTCCGCAGGATCATGAAGCGCTTGCCCCCGAGATTGGCAACGAGACGTGGGCCTTCTTCGTCGCGTACCGTCACACCCTCAAAGTCATGATAGGCGATGTTGCCGGCGAGGAAACCGGCATAGAAATTGGTCGGTAGCAGACCTTCTTCGGTAGAGGCCACGGCCATGCCAGCCGTCGTGTGAGTATGGATGATGCAATGCGCGTCCGGCACATCGCGGTGAAAGACGCTGTGCTGCACGAACCCGGCGCGATTGACGGGATGAGGGCTCCCATCCAGCTTATTGCCCTCGATGTCGATCTTCACAAGGTTGGAGGCCTTGACCTCCGAATAATGAAGACCGAATGGGTTGATCAGAAATGCCTGATCCTCGCCGGGCACGCGCAGCGAGATGTGATTATAGATCAGCTCGTCCCAGCCCATATGCGCAAAAATTCGGTAACAGGCGGCAAGCTGCTGGCGACTCTGCCACTCCGCTTCCGACATCAGGGCGGGTTTCGGGGCTGTGGCCATGATCCTCTCCTTGCGGGCCCTGCTCTTGCGGAGTGGCGGCGATCATGCGCGGGAGAGGGCGGATTGTCGAGCGAAAGGCGGCAGGCGGCGGCGCTGTCACTCCGATGACAGAATCGTTTGTTAGGCCCGCGCGATTCCTGCGAGAAATGACAACGATGAAGCGAGTGTCCCAAATGATGCGGACTGCCTTGCCCCTTGGCCTGCTGATGCTTGGCGCTTGCGCGCGCATCGGCGAACCCGCCGCATCGAGCGCCGGAGCGACTGCGCCCGTGGCAACATTGCAGATCATCGCCTTCAACGATTTTCATGGGCACATCGATACGACTGATCAAACTGCTTTGCCACCTGGCGCGCTGGCCGATGCGCCACGCGTGAACGCTGGCGGTGCAATTCATTTTGCACAGGCGATCGAGCGGTTGCGCGCTGACAACGCCCACAGCGCGGTTGTCTCCGCGGGCGATATGATCGGCGCATCGCCCTTGATTTCAGGGCATTTCCTTGATGAGCCCACCATTCGCGTAATGAATATGGTGGAGATCGACTTCAATGCCGTGGGCAATCACGAGTTCGATCGTGGTGCCGACGAACTGGAGCGCATGCAATCGGGCGGCTGCGAGAAATACACCAAGCTTGAGCCCTGCCAAGTCATGGCGGATTTTGGGGGAGCCGATTTCCGCTTCCTGGCCGCGAATGTGCTGAGGCCGGACGGAACGACGTTCTTCCCGGCCTTCGGGATCAAGCGTTTCGATGTCGGCGGCGCCAGCGTAGGGGTCGGTTTCGCGGGCATTACCCTGGAAGGCACGCCGGAGATTGTCGCGCTCAGCGCGGCCGCGAGCCTGCGCTTCATGGACGAAGCGGAGACGGCGAACGCATTGGTTCCGGCCTTGCGAGAAGCGGGCGCGGACGTCCTTGTGCTGCTCATTCATGAAGGCGGTTATATGAAGCCTGAAGGGGACAGGGGCGATTGCGGATCCATGGCCGGCCCGCTGCCGGACATTCTTGCCCGGCTCGATCCGGCTTTCGATCTCGTGATTTCCGGACACACGCATCAGGCTTATATCTGCCACTACGGCGCGGCCGATCCGCAGCGCCCGTTCCTCGCTACGAGCGCTGGACAATATGGTACGTTACTGACCCGGATCACGCTTGATTACGACCTGGGTGCCGGCAAGCTGATCGACAAGCAGGCGGAAAATATCCTGGTGGATCAGTTGCCTCATGCCGGCGAGAGGCAGCCGGCGATCGCAGCCTTGGTTGAACGATATCGACTCGCCGCCGCCGACGTGCGCGAGCGCGCTGTGGGGACACTTGCGGGGCCCCTTACGCCTTTGGCCGACGCCAGCGGCCAGAGCAGTCTTGGCAACTTCATTGCCGATGCCCAACTCGCGGTAACACGCGCGCCAGAGCGGGGAGGGGCGCAGATCGCGTTCATGAATCGCGGAGGCTTGCGGGCACCCATCATGCCCATGGCGAGCGGGGAGGTGCTGTTCGGGGATCTTTATTCAGCCCAGCCTTTCGGCAATGTCGTCCTGGTCAAGCAATTGACCGGCAGCCAGATCAGGGCGGCGCTCGAGCAGCAATTCACGCGGGGCGCTTTACCTTCGATTCTCAGCGTATCGGAAGGGTTCAGCTATGCCTTCGATACCAGTCGGCCGGCGGGTGAACGGGTGTTCGATATCCGCCTGAGCGGCGAACCCGTGTCGCCTCAGGCGAACTATCGGGTGGCCTTGAACAATTTCATCGCGCAGGGCGGAGATGGGTTCAAGATGTTCGCGCAGGCACCATTGCTGGCTGAAGGGCCGGTGGATGTCGAAGCGCTGGAAGCGTATATCGCTGGCGAGTCGGGGCGGGCGGCGCCAGCTTTGGACCGTATCCGCAATGTCACGCCGCCCTGACGGACTGCCGTTTTTCGCCCTTTTCCGGTCTTGATCCGGTAACTTGTCCCTGATAAGGGCAGCGCGAGCCGCCGTGACCCGTCGTCGCGGCGTATATTGTTTTGGCAAGCCATGCCTTGGCCGCGAACTCGGGCGGCATGGTAAGCAAGCATGGAATTGGAGACTGACGAGCTTATGCAAATCATCGTGCGCGATAACAACGTGGACCAGGCGCTGCGGGCGCTCAAGAAGAAGCTGCAGCGTGAGGGCGTTTATCGCGAGATGAAGCTCCGTCGTCATTATGAGAAGCCGTCCGAGAAGCGTGCGCGTGAGAAGGCCGCTGCCATTCGTCGCGCTCGCAAGCTGGAGCGCAAACGCGCGGAGCGGGACGGCGCCCGTTAAGGTGCCCCCGGGCCGCGTATGCGGTCCTGACGATCTCGCAAATATCGAAGAAGAGAGAAGCGGCCATGTCCGTCACGGCGGTTCCATTGCAACCCATTCGGCAAGGTTCCGTCCGCCGCTTCTGGCTTGCGATCGTTCTGGTGCTGGCGGTGGCTTTCGTGCTCGCCTGGGCTGGTAGCCGGCAGTTCAGTCAGACGACGAGCGGCTTGCGTTACCAGATGCTCGTCGAAGGCACGGGTGAAAGCCCGACACGCGACGATTTCGCCCTTGTTGCATACAAGGGCACGTTGCCCGACGGCACGGTGTTCGATGAGAATCCGGGCGCACCGATGGAACTGGCTTCCATGGTGCCCGGCTTTGCCGAAGCGGTGACGATGCTCAAGCGGGGCGGTAGTCTCCGGGCATGGATTCCGCCGCATCTGGCCTATGGCGACAGCCCGCCGCCGGGTGGGGTCATTCCGCCCGATACGCCCCTGCAATTCGAGATCAAACTGCTCGAATTCAAGACGCGCGCTGAGGTCATGGAAGCCCAGCAGATGATGCAGCTCCAGCAGATGCTTCAACAGCAGCAAGGCGCCGAGGGTGCCCCCGAGATGCCGCAACCCTGATAGCCTCGTGCTGACGGCATAAGTCAGTCGTATGTCACCTGCGCTGCCGGCTTAGGGGTTTGGTCAGCGGAGCGTCCGTTGAAATCGACTCGGTGGCGACGGCGTCGAAAGATGCCCCTTGTCATTCCGCACATGATATTCAAACGGCGAGCCGCCACAGATGTCTTTGGATCGCCCTGTGCGGCCGGCCGGCTAGGGTGGTATCCACCGAACTTCTACAAGCCCGATGCTCCATAAGGGCATCTTGCTGCACGACTGGCCGTACTCTTGTGTAAACAGGAGCCAGAGCGGAAAGGGCCCGCGCGGCGCTAACTCTGTCTACGCAAATTAGCTGCGCTGAAATGCGCCTTCCTCAGCCGCCAAAGAGTATGACCCTCTGCGCGCGGAAAGCAGAACAAATCACTGCCCAACTCACGCGCACCGGACATTTCCAGCTTCCCGCAGATCGTGCCGCAGTTCATCGTGGCTGGCGCGTCGCTTCGTTATTGCGCGGCGGCCGACTCGGCGCTCTCGGGATGCAACGACATGCCCGCGCGTCCACCGCGGAAGCCACCCAGCCAGGTGGCCGGGTTGAGCCGGGTCGATCCGTTCAACGAGAAGGTGATGAACTCCGCCCGGCCGCCCAGCGTCTCCCAAGGCACCGCGCCGCCCAGGCCCTGCATGGCGGATGAGACGCGGCTGTCCGCGCTGTTGTCCCGATTGTCCCCCATGAGAAAGACATGACCCTCTGGGATGCGCTCAGGCCCGTACCAGTCATTCTCGCGCGCGCCCATGTCGATGATCGTATAGCTCCGCCCGTTCGGCAGCGTTTCGCGCGTGGCGGGCAGGACGCAGACCATCGATCCATCGGGCTCGCGTTCCAACGCGCCGGGGAACTGGCGCGGATCGCATTGGGAATTTTCGTCCACGGGCAAGCGCAGCGGGGGCAGGTCTTCCTGTTCCACCGGCGTGCCGTTGATGATCACCACACCGTCGCGCACTTCGAACAGGTCGCCCGGCAGGCCGATGACGCGCTTTATATAATCCTCATTGCTGTGCCGCGGCGTCACGATCGCGATGTCCCCGCGCTCGGGCATCGCGCCCCAGACGCGACCGTTCATGAAGGGCAGGGTGATGCCCCAGGCCTCCGGCGGACCGCGCAACACGACGCTGCGGAAGATGGCGGCCGGATTGGGAATGGTGGGCGATACATAGGACCAGCCATAGGCATATTTGCTTACGATCAGCCGGTCGCCCACCAACAACGTGGGCATCATCGATTCAGAGGGAATGTAGAAAGGCTTGGCTATGAAGCTGTGGAACGCCAACACTGCGGCGAGCAGAATGCCGATGCTCTTGATCTCGCCCCACCAGTCGGTGCCTTTGGAGGATTGCTTCGCGCGCGCGCGCCTCGCCTTGATCGATGCCTCATCCGTCACGGAAAGCGCGCCTCCAGAATGACGAACGCCTGCGCCCAGGGATGATCGTCGGTCAATGTCACGTGAACAAATAGGCTGGTGCCGGGCGGGGTCAAGGCGTCGAGACGCGCTCTGGCGCCGCCGGTCAGTGCCAGCGTGGGTGCGCCCGAAGGCAGATTGACCACGCCGATGTCTTTCATGAACACGCCGGCCTTGAAGCCCGTGCCCACTGCCTTGCTGAACGCCTCTTTTGCAGCGAAGCGCTTGGCTAGCGTCGCGGCCTTGGTGAATGGGCGGCGGTTGGCCTTGGCGCGCTCGACATCCGTGAACACGCGCATCTCGAACCGTTCACCGAAACGGTCCAGAGAGTTCTGGATTCGCGCGATATTACAAAGGTCAGAGCCGAGGCCGATGATCATCGGATCATGCCGTGCCGCGTGCGATGTCTATTAGACGCCGCATCTCCGCTACGCTCTCGCGCAGGCCGAGGAAGATCGCCTCTCCGATGAGGAAATGGCCGATGTTGAGTTCGACGACATGGGGAATTGCGGCGATAGGCGCCACATTGTCATAAGTGAGCCCATGGCCGGCATGGGGCTCGATGCCGTTTTTGGATGCCAGCGCGGCCATGTCCGTGATGCGGCGCAGTTCCGCCACCTGTGCCTCACCATCCACCTCGCAATAGCGGCCGGTGTGCAATTCGACCACCGGCACCTTCAGGCGCAACGCAGCTTCGATCTGCCTGGGGTCGGCCTCGATGAACAGCGATACGCGACACCCTGCTTCACCGAGTCTGTCGACGATGTGCGCCAGATTATTGTGCAGTCCGGCCGCGTCCAGCCCGCCTTCGGTGGTGCGTTCCTCACGCCGCTCGGGCACCAGGCAGACGGCGTGCGGTTTGTGTCGCAGCGCGATTTCGAGCATTTCCTCGGTCGCGGCCATCTCGAAGTTGAACGGAATTTCCAGTTCGCTGGAGAGCCGGGCAATGTCCGCGTCCGTGATATGCCGGCGGTCCTCGCGCAGATGGGCGGTGATGCCATCGGCGCCCGCTTCCTGCGCGATCAGTGCGGCGCGAAACGGGTCGGGATAGAAGGTTCCCCGCGCATTGCGGATGGTCGCCACATGGTCGATGTTGACGCCCAAGCGCAGATGGCGGGGCGCATTCATGACCGGCTGCCTGGCTTCATCGCCGGGGTCGCCGCCAGTTCGGGCGGCAGGTCGTCGGCGTCATAGACTGGGAAGTTGAGGCTCACGAGCGGGAAGAAAGGCACGCCCAGATCGGCCTCGCCGGCGGAGCGATCCACCAGCGCCGCCTCGGCGATCACTTGGCCGCCCACTGCGCGCACCGCTTCCATGGCCTGGCGCGAGGAAAGGCCGGTCGTCACGACATCCTCCACCATGAGCACTCTCTGCCCCGGCGAAAGCGCGAAGCCGCGCCGGAAGATGAAGGTGCCCTGCGGCCGCTCCAGGAACAGGGCGTCGCAGCCCAGTGCCCGGCCCATCTCATGGCCGATGATGACGCCTCCCATGGCCGGCGAGACCACGACGTCGACCGCAGCGCGAATATCGCGCGGCAGGTTCTGCGCCAGCGCGATCGCGAGCCGGCCAGCGCGCTCGGCATTCATCAGCACGCGCCCGCATTGCAGATAATTGGCGCTGTGCTTGCCCGAGGAAAGCACGAAATGCCCCTGAAGGAGCGCTTCGGATGCCCGAAATTCGGCGAGCACTTCGGATTCTGTCATCTGTCCCCTGACCTCCTGTGTCGAGCGGGCAGATAGCGGCGGATCGATCGACAATCAACGGCTCCCGTCGGGGTGATTTCAATGCTTGAGACAAGGGGACTGCCTGCGTATAGGGACCGGCAGATGAAAGAGGGGGGCCGCTGTCCACATGTGGAGTAGCGGCCTGAAATTGAAGGCAGGTCGACCGCATGAGTAGAAGAATCAACACCTTCATGATGGCGATGGCGCTTGGACTGAGCGCGCTCGCGCCGTCTTCCGCTCTCGGGCAGCTCGAAGGGATGACGATGCCAGCGGAAACGGCAACGGAGACGACGGAAGCGGCGTCTGCCGCGCCTGCGTTTGAGCATGCGGCCCCGGTCGACGGTGTAGGTCAGCCGCGTCCGGGCGAGCTGAGCTTCCAGGATCAGGTAACGCCCACCGGCCATTATGCGCTGTGGATGCATGACGTCATCCTTATGCCGGTGATCACGGTCATCACGCTTCTCGTACTTGCTCTGTTGCTCTGGGTCGTCGTGCGCTATCGCCGCGCTGCCAATCCCGTTGCCTCGCGGACGTCTCACAATACGGTCATCGAGGTCGTCTGGACGCTGGCGCCGGTGCTCATTCTTATCGGCATCGCGATTCCTTCCATCGATCTCCTAGCCAGGCAATTCAGGCCGGCCCCCGCTGAGGCTGTGACGGTCAAGGTTACAGGCTATCAGTGGTACTGGGGTTATGAGTATCCCGATCACGCTGTCGGCGAATATGTTTCTAACATGCTCACCGACGAGCAGGCGCTCGAGCGCGGCGAGCCTCGTCTCTTGGGTGTGGACAATCGCATTGTCGTGCCAGTTGGTGTGCCGATCAAGTTCATCGTGACGGCGGCTGACGTCATTCACAGCTTCTCCGTTCCCGCCTTCTGGCTGAAGGAGGATGCGGTTCCCGGTCGACTGAACGAGAAGACCGTCACCATCGAGAAGGAAGGCGTCTATTACGGCGTCTGCTCCGAGCTTTGCGGTGCTCGGCATGGCTTCATGCCCATCGCGGTCGAGGTCGTGAGCCCCGAAAGATTCGCGCTCTGGGTGCGCTCGCAGGGCGGCACCATGCCGGGCGAAGAAACCGCCGAGCCTGCCGCTGCTGAACCCGCCGCCGCCGATGCTCCCGCCAATGCCGAGGCGCCCGCCCAGGCGCCCGCCACTTCGTCCTGAGGGTACCACGATGACGACCACTACCGCAGAAGATTTCCACGGCGGCCACGCGCATGGGGATCATGACGCCGATCACAAGCCGGGTTTCTTCTCCCGCTGGTTCATGTCCACGAACCACAAGGACATTGGCACTCTTTATTTGATCTTCGCGATAATCGCTGGCGTGATCGGAGGCGCGATCTCCGGTTTGATGCGTGCCGAGCTTGCAGAGCCGGGTATCCAGTATCTCCAGCACTGGGTACAATATTCTGACGGGCCGAACGCCACGATCGATCAGGCTTACCATCTCTGGAACGTGCTTATCACCGCGCACGGCCTTATCATGGTGTTCTTCATGGTGATGCCGGCGATCATCGGCGGCTTCGGTAACTGGTTCGTTCCGATCATGATCGGCGCGCCGGACATGGCCTTTCCGCGCATGAACAACATCAGCTTCTGGCTGCTCATTCCAGCCTTCCTGCTGCTGCTGGGTTCGGCCTTCGTGTCCGGTGGCACGGGGAATGGTGCGGGAACGGGCTGGACTGTCTATGCGCCGCTTTCGACGTCTGGCAGCCCTGGGCCGGCGGTCGACATGGCGATCCTCTCGCTGCATATCGCGGGCGCCAGTTCCATTCTGGGCGCGATCAACTTCATCACGACGATCTTCAACATGCGTGCGCCGGGTATGACCCTGCACAAGATGCCGCTGTTCGTCTGGTCGGTGCTGGTCACGGCCTTCCTGCTGCTGCTCGCCCTGCCCGTGCTCGCTGCGGCTATCACCATGCTCCTTACGGATCGCAACTTCGGCACCGTCTTCTATGATGCGGCTGGCGGTGGCGATCCCGTGCTTTATCAGCACCTCTTTTGGTTCTTCGGCCATCCTGAGGTGTACATCATGATCCTGCCGGGCTTCGGCATCGTGAGCCAGATCGTCTCGACCTTCAGCCGGAAGCCGGTGTTCGGTTATCTCGGCATGGCTTATGCCATGGTCGCGATCGGCGTGGTGGGCTTCATCGTGTGGGCGCACCACATGTTCACCACTGGCATGAGCGTGAACATGAAGATGTATTTTACCGCCGCGACGATGGTTATCGCCGTGCCAACGGGTGTGAAGATCTTCTCCTGGATTGCGACGATGTGGGGCGGCTCGATGAGCTTCAAGACGCCCATGGTCTGGTCGCTGGGCTTCATCTTCATGTTTACCGTGGGCGGCGTGACGGGCGTCGTGCTGGCAAATGGCGGTATCGACGATAACTTGCACGACACCTATTATGTTGTGGCGCACTTCCACTACGTGCTGTCGCTCGGCGCCGTGTTCTCGTTGTTCGCCGGCTTCTATTACTGGTTCCCGAAAATGTTCGGGAAGATGTACAACGAGTTCCTCGGTCAGCTACATTTCTGGGTATTCTTCATCGGTGTGAACATCCTGTTCTTCCCGATGCACTTCCTGGGGATGAGCGGCATGCAACGCCGTGTCCCGGACTATACGGATGCGTTGGCTTACTGGAACGGCGTTGCCTCCCTAGGTTATGCCATCATGGCGGTTGGTGTCGGCATCTGGTTCGTCAACATCTTCCTGTCCCTCTTTGCCGGGAAGAAGGCAGCCGGCAATCCGTGGGGCGAAGGTGCGACGACGCTGGAATGGACACTGTCCAGTCCGCCGCCGTACCACCAGTTCGAGACCTTGCCGGTCATCGATTGATCCGGCAGCCGGTTTCGAAGAGGCCGTCGGAGGCTGCGACGGCGGAGACAAGAAGAGCTTTCGGGGGCGCTAAGGCGCTCCCGGCTGCGTATAGCGATTGTGATGACGAGTTGATTTGAAGGTTTGACGTTTTGGCGAGCAAAGCCCCCATGTTGAGCAATGGACAGGAAGCGTCCACGGTCCCCATGCCGGCAGACTGGCGCGATCTGGTTGCGCTTACCAAGCCTCGTGTGCTCACGCTGGTGGTGTTCACTGGCCTGTGTGGACTGCTGGTTGCACCTGGTCATCTCCCTTTCGTCCTGGCCTTCACGGCCATTCTCTGCATCGCTTTGGGTGCCGGGGCGGCCGGGGCGCTCAATCAATGGTATGAGGCCGATCGCGACGCGAAGATGAAGCGGACGGCGGGACGGCCCCTGCCTGCCGGCCGGATGAGCCGTGAGACGGCATTGCATTTCGGCGTTGGCCTTGCATGCTTTTCCGTGCTGCTGATGGGTGTGGCAACCAATTGGTTCGCGGCGGCCATCCTGGCGGTTTCAATTCTGTTCTACGTGTTCGTTTACACGATCTGGCTCAAACCCAGGACGGCGCAGAATATCGTTATCGGGGGCGCGGCCGGCGCCTTTCCGCCGTTGATCGGCTGGGCCGCCGTCACAGGTGATGTCGCGGCGCTACCGATTGCGCTGTTCATGCTCATCTTCTTCTGGACGCCGCCGCATTTCTGGGCTCTCGCCCTGTTCGTGCGCATGGATTATGCCAATGCCGGCATCCCTATGCTGCCGGTTGTGGCTGGCGAGGCTGTGACGCGTCGCCAGATTCTCGGTTATACCAGCATCATGGGCGTGGCTGCGCTGGCGCCGGTCGTGTTGCAACTCACTGGATTCATCTACGGCGCAACGGCCCTTGTCGCGACGGCGGTCTTCGCCGCGATGGCCGTGCAGGTGGCGTTGCGGCGTGAGAGCGATCCCGCCCACATGGGGCCGGAGAAGCGTTTGTTCAAATATTCGGTCCTGTATCTGTTCCTCCTGTTCGGCGCCGTCGTCGTCGACCATTGGGTGTTGGCGGTATGACCCCCGAGGAGCAGAAGCTGATTCAGGAACGCCAGCGGGTACGGGCCCGAATAACAGCACTCGTGCTGGGGGCGCTCGTCATACTCTTTTTCGCGATCACTATCGCGAAGATGCTGTAGGTTGGTGAAGACATGAACACGATAACGAGCAAGCGGATTCATAATCGTAGGACCGCCTTTATCGCGGCCTTGATGGCGGTCGCCATGCTTGGGCTGGGTTTCGCCGCTGTACCGCTCTATCGACTGTTCTGCCAGGTGACGGGCTTTGCCGGCACCACTCAGCGGGTCGACGCGGCGACGGCTCAGGAGCGTGCCGTTTCGATCCAAGGGCAGGGTCGGATTCTTTCGGTCCGCTTCGATTCCAATACCGGCGTTGGCCTTCCTTGGGAATTCTATCCGGAGAAGCGTCGGGTCACCGTCGGGGTCGGCGGCAAGTCCATGGCGATCTTCATTGCCAAGAACGTGTCAGACAAGCCGGTGACGGGGCGCGCCGTGTTCAACGTGACGCCCGAGCAGGTCGGCCGCTATTTCAGCAAGATCCAGTGCTTCTGCTTTACGGAGCAGACGCTCCAGCCCGGGCAACAGGTTCGCATGCCGGTGCTCTTCTATGTGGACAGGGATTTCCTCGATGATCCGGACAACAAGGATGTCGAGGAAGTGACGCTCAGCTACACCTTCTACCCGGTTGAGAAGCCGGACGACCAAAGCTAAAGAGGCGCGCGAACGAGCGCTCAGATACAGGGAACATCATATGGCCGGCGCCAAGAATCACGATTACCATATTCTACCCACCAGTTTTTGGCCGCTTCTGGGTTCGCTTTCCGCTTTCGTGATGGCGCTGGGCGCGATTGCCTGGATGCATCCCGATGCGATGGGAAGCTGGGGCGGGGCAGGCTTCTTCCTGGGCGTGTTCGGTGTGATGGCGACCATGTTCTTCTGGTGGGGCGATGTGATCCGCGAGGCCCATGCCGGCGATCACACTCCGGTGGTGCAGCTCCACCTGCGCTATGGCATGATCCTGTTCATCGCGTCCGAGGTGATGTTCTTCGTCGGCTGGTTCTGGGCTTTCTTCGATTTTTCGCTGTTCCCAACGCAGTTGCCGCCGATCGAGGGCTTGTTCCCCTCGGAAGGCATCGAGGTGCTCAATCCGTTCGAACTCCCGCTGCTCAACACGCTGATCCTGCTCTGCTCGGGCACGACCATCACCTGGGCGCACCATTCGATCATTCATGGCGATCGGGACGGGCTCAAGAAGGGCCTTTGGCTTACAGTCATCCTGGGCATCGTGTTCACGGCGGTTCAGGCCTACGAATATTCGCACGCGCCCTATCCGTTCGGTGAGACGCCATACAGCTCGGCCTTCTACATGGCGACCGGCTTTCACGGTTTCCACGTTCTGGTCGGCACGATCTTCCTGATCGTCTGTCTTGTCCGCACCTACAAAGGGCACTTCACGCCGCGCCAGCACTTCGGCTTCGAAGCCGCGGCCTGGTATTGGCACTTCGTCGACGTGGTATGGCTGTTCCTGTTCGTCGCCATCTATGTATGGGGCGGCTGGGGAGCGCCTGTCTACGCAGGCTGATCCGGGAGGGAAGCGGTATGGATGGCGCCTTCTTTCGCTATTGCTTCCCGGCCGACAAGTTAATGATGACAACGCGCGGAGTAGTTCCCGCGCGTTGTTTTTTTCGGGGGCGGGTAGTTTCATGAGCACATCGCCCCATCGCCGCCCGGCATATCCGTCAATAACCCTGTGCGGGGAGTCGGCGTGGCGGCATGTTGCAAATGTTTGCAGCTATGGATGAAGGCAGCAACCAGCTGGATCGGCAGGGGGCTGCCCACGGGAATGCCGTTTCTGGATCCGATCCTCTCGTTCAGGCGGCGCTCAAGTCGCGTTGCCCACGCTGCGGTATCGGTCCGTTGTTCGAGGGATGGGTCCGGTTTGCACCCCGCTGCCGCGCCTGCGCGCTTGATCTCGCGGCCTTCAATGTAGGGGATGGCCCCGCGGCATTTCTCATCCTCATCGTCGGCGGTTTGTTGACGGCTTTGGCATTGATGCTGCAACTGGCGGTCGGTCCGCCTTTCTGGGTGCATATTCTCCTCTGGGTACCGATCACCACTGCTTTGGTCATATATTGCCTGCGTCTGTCCAAGGCCGTTCTGCTTATCCTTGAATATCGCAATCAGGCGCGGGAAGGACGAATTGCCCACCTTCTACCGCCCGATAGGAGAGAATCGTGAGTCGCCATCTGCCGCTCTGGCCCACCGTCATCGTCGCTCTGGCGATCGCGGTGATGATCGCGCTCGGTTTCTGGCAGCTTGGGCGCGCACACCAGAAGGACGAAACGCTTGTGGCCTGGCGGACCAATATGAGTCTGCCGGTCGCGGCCTATCCCGTGCATAATCCGGCTGACGAGAGCTATCTGTTCCGCCGCCTTTCCGCGCATTGCCTGCGAGTGGTGGAGTGGCGGGTTGTCGGCGGCCGCTCCCGCGATGGTCAGCCGGGCTGGCGCCATGTGGCCTATTGCGCCACCGGCGCAGAAGGGCCGGGCCTGGTGGTGGATATGGGCGTGAGTTTGCGGCCGGACATCGATGTCGCCTGGACCGGCGGCGCGGTGACGGGGCATACGACTCGCGAGCCGGACAATTCGGCCTTGCTGGATCGCCTCCGTAGGAAAACGTCGCCGCTGCGGCTGATGATCGTTGCGGAGACGCCGGCGCCGGGCCTCCGGGCCTCCGCTCCGCCGGATCCCGCCTCCGTGCCCAACAATCACCGGTCTTATATGGTGCAATGGTTCATCTTTGCCGGCCTTGCCGCGATCATCTACGCTCTCGCGCTGCACAAGCGCCGGCGGGAGCACTTGCCTCGCGCCTGATCGGCCAAGTTGCGTATCGCGCGGCGCCCCGCTAAGAGCCCCGGATCATGCACTATCTGAGCACCAGAGGGCGCGCGGCCGCGCTCGATTTCGAGGGCGCCACGCTGGCGGGGCTGGCGAGCGACGGGGGCCTTTATCTGCCCGAGCGCTGGCCGAGCTTTACGGCCGACCAACTCGCCGCCATGCGCGGCTTGTCTTATGTCGAGACAGCCGTGCGGGTCATCTCCCCCTTCCTAGGCGATAGTCTGAGCGAAGACGAGTTGCGGGATCTCTGTACGCAGGCTTATGGACGTTTCGCCCATGCCGCCGTCACGCCGCTCGTTCAGCTCGATCACAAGCATTGGCTGCTGGAACTGTTCCATGGCCCCACGCTGGCTTTCAAGGACGTCGCGCTCCAGATGCTCGGCCTTCTCTTCGAGAAGTTCCTGAGTCGGCGCGATACGCATCTCACGATCGTGGGGGCCACTTCGGGCGATACCGGCTCGGCGGCGATCGATGCGATAGCGGGGCGGGCGAAGATCGATATCTTCATGCTTCATCCCGCCGGTCGCGTCTCGGATGTGCAGCGACGGCAGATGACGACGGTGCTGGCGCCCAACGTCCACAACATCGCGATCGAGGGCAGCTTCGACGATGCGCAGGCGCTGGTGAAGCGCATGTTCAACGATACCGATTTCGCCGCCCGCTTCGATCTGTCGGCGGTGAACAGCATCAATTGGGCACGCCTCGTCTCGCAGGTGGTCTATTATATTTATGCCGGCCTGCGCCTGGGGGCACCGGAAAGGACTGTGGCCTTCGCCGTGCCGACCGGCAATTTCGGCGACGTGTTCGCCGGCTATGTCGCTGCACGCATGGGCCTGCCGGTCGAGCGGTTGATCGTCGCCACCAATGTGAACGACATCCTGCATCGGGCCCTCTCGGAAGGTGACTATAGCCAGGGAACGGTCGTGCCCACCGCGACGCCCAGCATGGACATTCAAGTCTCTTCCAATTTCGAGCGCCTGCTGTTCGATCTGGGTGGGCAGGATGGCCTTGCGCTGGCCGAGCAGATGAAGGGCTTCGAGGCCACCAAGGCCCTGCGCCTCACCAATGCGCAGCGCGATGGTGCGGCGAAGCTGTTCTCCTCTGCACGAGTCGATGGCGATGACATGTCGCGCGCCATGCGTTGGGCGTTCGATGCCGCAGGCCAAGTGATCGATCCGCACAGCGCTGTCGGTCTTGCCGCCGCGCATGCCGTGCCCATCGATCCTTCCGTGCCTGTCGTGACGCTGGCCACCGCTCACCCCGCCAAATTCCGGGATGCCGTGGAGCGCGCCACCGGCGTGCGGCCGCCCTTGCCTTCGCGTACAGGCGACCTGTTCGGGCGGGAAGAGCGCTATGAGACGTTGGCTGCAACCTTTGAGGCAGTGACGGACTATATTGCCGAGCGCGCCACGCCGCGTCGTGGCTGATGTGCGCGATGCGCTGCCGCTCGGGACCATGGTCGCCGAGCCTTGGGCGGATTACGGCCTGATCGACAGTGGCGCCGGCCGCAAGCTGGAGCGCTACGGGTCTTATCGCTTCATCCGACCCGAGCCTCAGGCGATGTGGCAGCCCGCGCAGGCCGATTGGAGCGCGCATGGCAGTTTCATTCCCGCTTCCGACGAGGACGGCGGCGGGCGCTGGCATTTCGATCAGCCGGTCCCGCCAGACGGCTGGCCGCTTCGCTGGAAGGAAGTGCAGTTCCAGGCGAGTTGCACGCCTTTTCGTCATCTCGGATTCTTTCCGGACATGGCGCCGGTCTGGGGTTGGGGGCGGGAGCGCCTGCACGGGCTTAAGGCGCCGCAATTCCTCAATCTGTTCGGCTATACGGGCGTCGGTACGCTGGCGCTCTCCGCAATCGGCGCCCAATGCGTGCATGTGGATGCTTCCAAAAAGTCGGTGGCACAGGCTCGCGCCAATGCGGCCCTTTCCGGCATGACGGAGAATCCTGTCCGTTGGATCATCGATGATGCCGCCAAATTCACTGCGCGAGAGGCACGCCGCGGTCGCCGCTATGACGGTATCCTCCTCGATCCGCCGAAATATGGCCGAGGGCCGGAGGGCGAGGTTTGGCGGCTGGAAGAGGATCTGCCCGGACTCATCGCCGATTGCCGACGGCTGCTGGATGGGGATAGTCGCTTCCTCTTCCTCACGGTCTATGCCGTGCGGATGTCCGCCCTGGCGATTGGCGAGTTGTTGCGGGCGCATCTGGGCGATCTGCCCGGCCGTATCGAATGCGGAGAACTGGCCGTGCGCGAGGAAGCTCGCGGGTTATTGCTGCCCACCGCCATCTGGGCGCGCTGGTCGCGCGATTGACTCCGCTCAGGTTGGCGGGTCTTCCGGCTTTTTCAGCCATCCCATTGCTATGGCGAGGGCAATGCCGATACCGATGCCCATCCCAATATTGTCCATGGCGAGGCCAATGGAAACGCCGAGAGCAATGCCTATCGCAAGCGCGGTTGCCTTCGATCCTTTCATTCGCTCATTATAGCGCGGTTCGAAACGATCTTGGCAGGCCTGCCCGGTTCTGGTCGTTAAATGTGAACCGCTCGTCCTGAGCCGATCGAAAGACCGTCCTGCTCGTCTAGTCCCGTCCTGCTCGCAGCGCGGCACCGCCTGCGATGGGCGCGACCACGCACAGCAGAAGCGAACAGGCCGCGACCAGTTTAAGCGCGCTCTCGCCGCCATATTGCAGCGCTCCCGCTCCGAAGATGAGAATGGGCACCGCCAGCGGCAGCACCAGCAGGCCGGTGAGCGCACCGCTGCCGCGCAGGCCTGCCGTCAGCGCCGCGACGAGGATCGCCAGCGCCGCGAGGCCTGGTGTACCGAGCGCCAAACCGATCATCATCAGGCGCAGCATGTCGGGCTCCAGCTTGAGCAGCGCCCCGGCCGGCAGTGCCGCAATGAGCAGGGGCGGTCCGAAGCTCAGCCAGTGCGCCACGCCCTTCGCGAAGAGCAGCGTGCCTTCGCCAATCTCGCGCAATGCCAGCTGGTCGATCACGCCGCTTTCCCGGTCAGGCTCGATCAGCCGGTCGATGGGGAGCAGGCTGGCCAGCAATGCCGCAATCCACAGCAACCCGCCGCCTGTCTGGCTGAGCAGCGTGGCATTGGGTCCGACGGCGAAAGGGAACAGCGCTGCGATCAGCAGCAGGAACGCCAGTGGCAGCCAGATGCCTCCGCTGCGCCAGGCACGGCCAAGATCGCGCATGATGATCGCGCCGATCATAGCGATTCATCCTCCGGAGCGGGCGGTGAAAGCAGGATCGTCACATCCTGGTCCCAGGTCAGCGGCAGGTGCGATGCCGCCAGCACGATGCCGCCCTGCGCGCGGTGCCGTTCCACCAGCCGGCCCAGTTGGTCGGCGGATGCTACGTCCAGCCCATTGGCGGGCTCATCCAGCAGCCAGATCGGTGCACCGGTGACGATGGTGCGCGCGAGCGCCGCACGCTTCCGTTGGCCCGTGGAAAGCATTCGAACGGGAACGTCGGCAAGATGGGCGATGGCAAGGTCCTCAAGCGCCGCGTCGATTCGCGCCGCCGGTGCCTCGTCGATCCGGGCCCAGAAGGCGAGGGCGTCACGCACCGTCCGCTCGCGATCCAGGGCGTCGAGCTCGTCGGCGAGTGCAATCCCCCCTTCGCACTGCACGGTGCCTGCAAAGGGGCGCAGCAGCCCGGCGAGGATACGCAGCAGGCTCGATTTGCCGATGCCGTTCGGTCCCGCGATCTGGGCGCTGCCGCCGGCCGCAAGGGTCAGGTTCAGCCCTGTGAAGAGCATTCGGCTGCCGCGCACGCACGCAAGATCGCGCAGGATGATCGCGGGGCCACTCACCCCTTGACCCGCCGGGCATATCTGACGGACAATCGTGGGCGCAACGAGGAGAATGCCATGCCCCGGATTGCCTGCCTCACCGATGATGAGCGTGCCGTTGCCCTTGCGAATCTGCCCGATTGGCGGCTCTCGGATGATGGAAGCGGCATCACGCGCAGATTTCGCTTCGAAGATTTCGTCTCGGCGTTCGGGTTCATGAGCAAGATCGCTCTGCTGGCTGAGCGCGCCGACCATCATCCGGAATGGTCGAATGTCTACAATCGCGTTGATATCCGCCTGACCACGCATGATGCCGATGGCCTGAGCGTACGGGACATCGCGCTGGCGAAAGAGATCGATGCGCTGTTGCAGTAGGGCAGAGCATCACAGCACGCGCGTATTGTAGTGGAGCCAGGCCATGAGAGCCATGGCGCTGCGGTGCGGCCGCCATGCTTCCGCCAGCGCGCGCGTTTCCCGCTCGCTGGGGCGCTCCGGCAAATCCAGTATCCGACCGACGGCGATCTGGACGGCGAGATCGCCAGCCGGCCAGATGTCGCTCCGCCCTTCCGCGAAGAGCAGGTAGATTTCTGCCGACCAGCGGCCGATCCCTTTGATGCGGACCAGCGCCGCGATCGCTTCCTCATCATCCTCTGGCAGGGCGTGAAGATCGAGCGTGCCGCTTATGACCAGTTCCGCCAGGCTGCGGGCATAGCCTTGCTTCTGCCGGGAGAGGCCGCAGGCGCGCAGTATGTCCGGGTCTCGGGCCAGCAGGGCCTCAGGCGGGCATCCCGCGCCGATTGCGGCTTCCATCTTCGCCCAGACCGATGCCGCAGCCGCCACGCTGACTTGCTGGCCGACGATCGTGCGCAGTAATGTTTCATATCCGCGCGGTCTCAGGCGCGGGGGAGGGTAGCCGTGATTCTCGATCAGGGTGGCGATGGGCGGATGGTGCGCCGCCAGCGCGTCGAGCGATGTCCGCAATGCTGTTTCATCGAGCATGATCGGTCCCGGAAGGAATGGCAGGCATGTGTCGCCGGTTGATTTCTCGTCAGTGGCCCCTCATAGCGAGCCGAACCACGGTTTGGAGAGAAAAATGCCGCAGCTGACGGTCGTGACACGGGATGGAACGCGCCATGAGATAGAAGCCGAGAATGGCTATACCGTCATGGAAGTGATCCGCGATAATGGAATTGACGAGCTTCTGGCCATTTGTGGCGGCTGCTGTTCCTGCGCGACCTGTCACGTCTATGTCGATGAGGCCTTCTCGGAGAAGCTCCCGCAACTCAAAGGCGATGAGGACGATCTGCTCGACAGTTCCGAGCATCGTCAGGCCACGAGCCGCTTGTCCTGCCAATTGCCGGTCAGCCCGGAGCTTGAAGGCCTGACCGTCACCATCGCGCCGGAAGATTGAGGTCGGCGCCTCGTCCTACCGCGTTATGCAGGCATAAAGGGCGATAGCGGCTGCATTGGAGACGTTGAGGCTTTCCATGCGCTGGCTGATCGGCAGGCGTGCAGCCATATCGCAATGGTTGATGCTGTTAAGCCGCAGGCCTTCTCCTTCGGCACCGAGCACCAGCGCGATGCGATTGGCGCCGCTCAGCGCCTGGCCCAGCGTTTCCTCCGCTTCTCCATCCAGCGCGATGCGCCAGTAGCCAGCCTCGGCGATCTCATCGAGCGCGCGGGCGAGGTTCACCACACGCACCCAGGGCATGATCTCCAGCGCGCCTGCTGACGCACGGGCGATCACGCCGGATTCAGGCGGTGCATGCCTGTCCTGCGTCACGACTCCCAGCGCATCGAACGCGGCGGCCGAGCGCAGGATGGCGCCCACATTGTGTGGATCCGTCACCTGATCGAGCACCAGGATGGGCCGCCGTGCCTGATCGTCCGGCGCGCCCTGTTCCAGCAGATCGCCCAGCCAGAGGTCCTCCAGCGGCTCTACCTCGGCAACAAGGCCTTGGTGCGGCGCATCGCCCGGCACCATGCGGCCGAGATCCGCAACGTCTGAATAGACGACCGGTAGCGCCGGAGGCAGACCCAGCGCGCCGATGGCGTCCCGTGTGCCCCAGATCTTCCGAATCACCCGGTCAGGATTGGCGAGCGCTGCCGTAACGGCATGGCGCCCATAAAGCCTCGGATATCCGCCTTTCGGCTTTCCTGTACGATGTCCCCGTTTCATCCTTGCGCTTTTCCACAGCATGGCATTGACAGGCAAGGCCCCATTCGCCATTGGAGCCGCCTCCCCATCCGATTAACGGCTATGCCGTGCGGATCAGGCGCCTTTGGAAGGGTGGCCGAGTGGTTAAAGGCAGCAGACTGTAAATCTGCCCGCGTGAGCGTACGCTGGTTCGAATCCAGCCCCTTCCACCATCTTCTGGATCAATGATTTGGGTTGAATCTCGGATGGTCGCCTCAGGGCGATTTCGGCTTTGGTGCTCCAGACATTGACGTCGAGCGGCCCGATCTTGCGGGTTATTCGGGCGTGGTGGCGCGGCATCATAGCCGGCGCTGTTGCGGTTTATTCTGGAGGATGTCGGCGTTCGCTCACGGCTAAGGCCGGGCATCAGAGCGCGCGTTCGCGCGTCATGCCGACATGTTCAGCACCCCGGCCTTGCTCGAAAGTCAAGAAAGGCCGGGGCGGGAGGAGCGGATTGCTTCGCGGCAATCCGATCAGGATCAGTGTCAGTTCGCGGAAGTCGAGCGCGGGTCCTGCTCGCCAAGCTCCGGATAGAACAGGGCGCGGTTCTCCAGGGATTCATTGTAGACGGCGCGCTTAGCGAACAGCCACTTGCCGTCTTCCTTCACATAATCCTCGACGACATGGCCGAAATAGAGAAGCTGCACGTCCTTCTGCGGCGTGCGATTGGTGAGCGCGATCCAGTAGCAGATGCCGCGGCCGGTCTTGCCGTCCGGATTGACGGTGATGGTGTGGTTGAGCACATGGTGCCGCGTCCGGGGGCGTGAGGTGGCGTCAGCGGGCGGTGCCGCGATCTGCGCGCGCCACGCGGCGATGGCTTCGCGGATTTCCTCGCGGCCATGCTCTACGCCTCCGATCCAGTTGAGCACGCCGTCTTTGGCAAAGCTGTCGGCATAAGTCTCCGCGTCCTGCGCGTCGGATGCGATCATCAGGCGGTTGGAGAGGTCGATGATTTCGGCTCGCGCGACAGCATATTCTTCCGGTGAAATCTGCGCACTTGCGGGTGTGGCTAGCCCCAACGCCAGCGCGCATACGGCGGCTTTCTGCCATTTCAACATATTCATCCCAGTCTCCTTCTCCCGAATGTCGACCCGGCAAGGGGAGCCGGGTGAGTCGATTCTTTTGACGGTTTCTCAATCGTGCTTCGCGGGCACCCAATCAGATCATCGCGGCCACCGAAGCTGTGGCGGGTCAGATCACTTGCCAGTCAGCAGTGAGATGGGGGTGCAAGGCGTCGGCCGCGGGGCGGGAAGATCTTACCCTCCCTCCTCGCAGCCGACCTGACGGATTCAGCCAATAGCTTTTCCACAGGCGAATTGCTGTTTTCCAGCGATCACAGCCTGACTCTTACACCAACCCGGTAGCTGCGGCCGATCACATCGAAATATTGCGGCACAGTTGGGTAACCGAAGTTCTGCGGAACCAGGGGCGGATCTCTATCCAACAGATTGTTCGCGACGCCGAAGAATTCGAACCGATCGGTAACGCGGACATTTGCCGACAAGTTGAAATAAGTCCGGCCCGATACCGTGTTGTCGTTGATCTGCACGCCTTCGGTAAACAAGGCATTGTATTTGCCCTTGCTGACCGTCCGCATCTGAAGTTGGAGGGTGAGACGCTCATCGTCATAGGTCAACGAATTATTGGTGACAAACCGTGGGCTGCCGAGGCTTGATGTTTCCCCGGCCCGCTCAATAAAGCCCGCATTGTTCACGTTCTCGCCAAAATGGTCGAAATATGTAGCGGAGAAGCGCGCCGTCAGCGATCCACCCAGATTACTGGAAAGGCTCGACAGAGACAGGCGATAGGCTGCTTCAAAGTCGTATCCAGACCGACGGACCTCTCCGATATTCAGATAAGGGTTGTCGACGGTGTAGACCGACGGTGCGCCGGGTGGGTCCCGCGTGATGAACGAGCAATAATAGGCCTGGTCGTCCGTGGGCGTGATACCGGTGCAGAAATTGATCGTGATATTGGGATCGAGAATTGCAATGGCACCAGACACATTGATGTCGAAATAGTCGACCGAGAGCTGCAACCCGGGAATGAACGGTGGCGCATAGGAAATGCCTAGCGTCTTGGTCTTCGCCTTTTCCGGATCAAGATCCGCATTTCCGCGCGTCAGGTTCTGGGTTGCGACCTGACCCGTGGGGCCACCATCGATGCTGGACGGGAAATTGCGAGTCAGGACCGTGCTGACCGCCGGCGTATACAGCTCGAAGATATTGGGTGCCCGAATATCGCGGGAAATCGTTCCGCGCACCAGAAGCCCTTCGATTGGCTGCCAGGTGGCGCCGACCTTCCAGGTCGTCACACCGCCGCTGGTGCTGTAATCGGTGAAGCGAACGGCGCCTTGCACGTCCAGTGAACGCAGCAGGGGGATATCCTTCGCAAGAGGGACGACCGTTTCGAAATAGGCTTCCTTGACGTTGAAATCGCCTTTCAGGGAGCGGGCGTTGGAACTTTCATAGCCCGCCGCCTCGGCGATCGGATCGACATAGGTGTCCTGCTCTTCCCGCCGATACTCGATACCTGCCGCGACCGCGACCGCGCCCGCCCAGGTGTCGAACGGCTGGCCATCGATATTGAGGTTGGCCGCGAACTGATCGTAACGCGTCCGGGAACGGGTCGTGCCGGTCACATAGGCGATAGCCGAAGCAGAAGGCGAACCTTGCCCGAAGATGTTGAGCGGCACACAGCCGTCAGCCGCGGGATTGCCCAGCGTCACCGCGCGACAGGCCGGCCCGTCCGCCGTCTGAACCACGTCCGCCGCGTATCGGAAATTGGACTGGATCCGATTGCTGTAGACGCGTTGGCTATAAACGTTCCTGCCATAAATGACGGCACCGTTCAGATTCCAGCTGCTCCCGAGCCCCGCATCGAAGCCGGCAACGAACCTCTTCGTCTCGTTTTCGATCCGGCTGTGCTGATAGCCGATGTCGGTGCTGTTACGGCCGACGTTGAAGCTGGTTATCTGGTTGCTGGCATTCTCCGGCAAGGCATTGAGCCGGTCGATCTCGTCCATCAGCGCATCGGGAATATACGGATTGTCGAGTTGCACGACGATCGGCGTGTTCTGCTCATTGCGCGGCGGCAGCGTCTGAGCATGGCCGAGCGTATTGGCATAGGATACTTCGCCATAAAGCGAGACATCGTCCAGCACTTCATAGCTGATCCGGCCATAGGTGGCGACACGGCGAACGTCAGGCGCCAGGGATACGCCCGTGTTGAAATTCTTCCCCTTGTTGGTGCCGCCGCCCTGCATGAAGCTGGCGCCGACATAGTCGCCATATTGGAACTGCGACAAGGAGCCGTCGGAGTTGAACATGATGCCCCGAAGCTGCGCCGCCGGGCCGCTGATGTTGTTGATCATGCCGCCGTCGGTAGCCGTCGCGTTGCGGACGTCCGGCAAAATCAGCGTCGCGGCCAGACCATTGGTCGCGCGACTGGGATTGGCCACCAGGCCATAGCCGTCCTGTCCCCAATCCCGGGTATAGACATCGCCAATCCCGCCATTCTTCACGAAATCGACCGCGAAAGTAACATGGCCGCGATCGCCCAATCTCGTGCCCGCGACGAAGCCCAGGCGCTGCTCGCTATTGTCGCCCACCTCGGAAACGCCAGCCTGCGCCTCCGCCTTGAAGCCAACGAAATCCTTTTTCAGAATGAGATTGACGACGCCGGCAACCGCATCGGAACCCCATTGGGCCGATGCGCCACCCGTCACCACCTCGGCGCGCTCCAGCAGGAGAGCCGGAACCTGATTCATATCGATCTGATAGCCGCCGATGCCGGTTGCAATCTGCGGCACAAAGCGGTTGCCGTCCACCAGAACCAGGGTTCGAGAGGCCCCGAGGCCGCGAAGGTCGGCATAATAGGCACCTGCCTGAATCGCGCGCACGCCATTGGTCGTTGGCGTTGTCGAAGATTTGAACGCCGGAATTTCATTCAGGACAGTTGCGATGTTCGTGGCGCCGCGCGCCTCCAGAAGTCCTTCACCGATAATCGTCGTGGGTGTCGGCGCAGTGAATCCATCACGCTGCGCGCGCGATGCCGTCACGACGATCTCGGCAGCCTGGTTGGAAGCTGCCTCCCCGCGCGCCTGCGCGTGTGCGGCCGCAGGAAAAGAAAGAGCGACGATGAGAGCCGCCGGAGCAGCCCCAGCCAGCGTCCGATACTTGATATTTGCGAAACCAGACATGTTCCCTCCCCTATCTGTTATATCCAGTGCGCCTCGGGCGCTTCCTGTGATCTCGCGGTATGCTCACGCGCTCGGTTCAAGACTTTCTCCGCGACGCATGCCGCTTTGCCCCGTAGTGCACCGAGGTTGATCGATCAGACCGAAAGCTGGGACGTCAGGTCAGAGAGGCGACTGACCGTTTCCAGGGACCTCATCATGGCCAGCACGCTCTGCGCCCGGCTGCCGGTCAATCGAAGTCCCGCATTGCCAAGAAATTTCCTGTCCAGATCCGCATCGCTCATGCGGGCCTGCGGAACGGACCCATTTCCACGGGCGAACATGACCTCGCCGCTATAAACCTTGCCGCCGGACACAGTGATCTCCGCGCTGGCAATGAAGCTGCGAGGATCGGCCCGCTTCGTTTCGGTGGTTCGCGGATGAGTCGCCCATTTGATCCTGCCCATCATGGCCTTCACCCGCTCATCGGCGAGCAGGGCGGGGGACTGGCATTGCGCATCGACAGGAAGACCCATGGCGGCAATGGCGAGCATATAAGGCACACTGAACTGCGCGTCCTCCTGCGTCCGCACATTCATCTGATCGGGATTGGCCACGAAGGGCGGACCCCAGGACATGATGCTTTCGATGGCGTCGGGCTTGATCTTGTTGCTCTCGATCACATCGATGAGGGCATCCAGCCGGCTGTGGACATAGCGGCAGCAGGCGTAAGGCTTATAATCCGCCGTCAATATCCGCCATTGCTCGCCGAGCCCGCGCGTGACGGCCGGAATATCCCATCTGCTCCATCCATAGAAACGCGCAAAGCCGGCTGGGCCATCAAGAACGCGCGGATTGCCCGTATAGCCTGCCTCCGCCAGCAGCGCCGCCGTTACCGCGCCCTGATTGACCCAACCCACGGGCGTATATTTGACATTGGTCTTGGGTGAGCCTGTCTCCCAGTCATGGCTGCTCTGCGGGGGGCAATAATAGCCTGCCAGACCAATGGCATGTTCCGTTGCCTCGACGGAAAGGCCCAGCATGCGCGCGAGCGCGGCAGCGCACGCCATCAGCGCTTCCTGATTGATCCCGAAGACCTCCGGTGTCGTGCCCGTTTCGAGCAAGGCCTGCTGCATGGCGCTGCTGGCGGAACTCAACCGCGCGGCAAGTTCATAAGCGATCACAACTGCCAGGATGAAATCCTTGCCCGACACGTTTCTGGCCTCGGCAACGGCCATCAGGGCAGGCAGGATGACGGGAGGGATATGAGGAATGGCGTCGAAATCCAGCCCATTCATCAGTTCGGCATTGGCGAACGCCGCATTCGCCACGGAGAGGCGCGCTTCATGCCCAAAGAGCCGTGCCTCCGCCGGACCGCCCAGGCGCGCCATGACCTCTGCGGAGCGTTGACCTTTCGAAGTCTGCCACCCTCCGAGCGTGCATCCCACAGCATCGATGACGCAGCGCTTGGCTGCATCGATGACCTCGGCCGGCAGATCTTCATATTTTAGGGTGTTGGCGAAGCGCGCCAGATCGGATGTGGCTGTCCCTTCGGCATCGGTCGTGGCCCGTCCTTCCACTGCGGCAGGGTGCGACCCCTGCGCGCCAAGGCCTGACACCGCCGGCAGTCCTGCAATGGGCAAAGCCGTGGATCCAATGAGTATCTGCCGACGATTCAACATCCTGCCCTCCTCCATTTTCTTTCCGGATTAGCAGGAGGGCCTGTGCTGGCGCATGCCTCAGCGCGCCCAGCGGTTTTAATGCTGGTGAACAGGTACGCTTTCTGCGGCCATCCCAATTGGCATTTGGGATGGCCACAGGTTGCCCGCTTGCCCGAACCAACGCTCCAGCACGTTCTTTCCCTTTAGCGTTCGGGCTTGCCGGCCTTTTGATTCGCCGCCAGTTTTTTGGCTTCCGTTCCTACCCAGGCGCGGATCGCTTCGGCGTCGTCAGCACTCAACTGCTCGCTGAAGCTGACCATGCCATTGTCGGTGAGGGCGCCATCGATGACGATGAGCCGCCATGTTTCCGCACTGGAGAGAACCGCTGAACGGCGAAGATCCGGCAATATGTTCGAAGGCCGCGTGCCAAGGCCGTGACAGCGGCCGCAATTCGCCGCGTACAGGCCCGCGCCCTTTTCCACCTGTGCGGCGGGGAAATCCTCCGCAGGAGGCGCGGCCGGGCCGGCAAGCGGGGGCGCATCCGGCAAGGTCGCCGTGCCTCCCAGCTTGAACACCACCATGCGGCCAAACTGCCGTTCGCGCGGCGGGGTATTTGAGCCGAAGGACACAGGCCCGCCCGCGCCGGTCGATATGGCGACATATTGAACACCTTTGACACGGTAGGTGATCGGCGCGGCCATCACGGCATTGGGCATGGGGTAACGCCACAGCACCTTGCCGTCTGTGGCGCGCGCCGCCATCATTTCACCAATGATTTCGCCGCGGCCCTGAAATACCAGGTTGCCGGCGGTGGCCAGAACGCCGCCGCCGCCGACGTCCAGACGGGCATCATCGGCCTGAATGCGCCAGACGCTCCGGCGCGCGATCGGGTCCCATGCCTGCAGATAATTATCCGGCTTGGGCATGTCCCTGGCCATGTCCGGGGGAGGCGCGCCGTGCGCCGGTGCCTGATTGGCCTTGTACATCCAATAGTTGCGCGACGTCGGAATATAGACAAGCTTCGTCACCGGGCTGTAGGCCATCGGCTGGAAGTTATGCCCGCCCGGAGGGCCGGGGCTGTTGAGGAAGGGCTTGTCTATATAGCGGTTCCCTTCCGCGTCGATCGGCCGCCAGGTCTTGGGGTCGATGCCTTTCGCCCACCTGATATCCTCGACGAAAGGATCGGCCGAAACAGGCCGCCCCGTTTCACGATCGATCACATAGAAGAAGCCATTTTTCGGCGCGTGGAGGATCACCTTCCTGACCTCTCCATTGATCGGAAGGTCAGCCAGAATCATCGGCTGCACGGAGGTGTAATCCCAGCTGTCTCCAGGGTTTTGCTGGTAGTGCCAGATATATTCGCCGGTGTCCGGGTCCAGAGCCAGCACCGAGGCCAGGAACAGATTGTCGCCCTTCGCCTGCGAGCGCTTGTAATAGCTATGCGGAGAACCGTTGCCGACGCCGATATAGAGACGGTCCATGTCCTCGTCATAGACGATTGAATCCCAGGCCGTGCCGCCGGCGCCGTTCTTCCAGTAAGTGTCGCCGAACCAGGTTCCACGCGCCATTTTTTCCAGCGGCTCATCGGAGATCTCGCCATCGCGCTTACCCGGCTCGCCCGGAACGGTGTAAAAGCGCCAGACCTGCTTGCCGGTCTGGGTGTCATAGGCTGTCACATAGCCGCGCACGCCATATTCAGCCCCGCCATTTCCGATGATGACCTTGCCTTTTACGACTCGCGGCGCGCCGGTGATGGTGTAGGGCTTGCTCTGGTCTACCGTATTGACAACCCAGGCCTCCTTGCCGGTCTTGGCATCGACCGCGGCCAGCCGTCCGTCAAAGGTGCCAATGAAGATCCTGCCGTTATCATAGGCTACGCCGCGATTGACGACGTCGCAGCATCCCCTGACAGCCGATGCGCCGGGCACCTTGGGATCATAATACCAGAGCTGTTTTCCGGTCGCTGCATCGAAGGCATAGATCTTGGACCAGGCAGTCGAGATATACATGATGCCATCGACGACGATCGGCTCGCCTTCCTGGCCTCGCATGGTGTCATAATCCGCAACCCAGGCGGGTTTCAGCTCGTCGACATTATTCTCATTAATGTCGGAAAGCTGCGAAAAATGCTGCTCGCCGCGCCCACCGCCAACCATGAGCCAATTGTCGGCATCTTGCTGCGATTGTTGCGCATCGGCGCTTCCGCGGTCGCAGGATGAGAGCAACAACATGACAGAAGGCGCAACCGCCAATCCGATGTAACGTGCAATGGACATTATAGTCTGGCCTCCCCCTATTTTCCGGGGGCTTAGCTGGCTGCAAATGGCATCTGCTTTTCCATAAGCGCATGCCAATTTGCATATGCAGGCACCAGCCGGGACTTGGAAGGGTTTGCTGCTGGGGAACTCTGCTCCGGCCATAGCGCGCGGCGCCGCATTCAACGGGGCAGCAACAAGCTATGGTCAATCACGAGGGCGGGGGACGTAACGTTTTGAATTGCCTGCCGTCAGCTATCGATTCCTTCCATGCGCGGGAAAGGGGCCATCTCATCCGCGCCGATCCAGATGCCATGCACCTGCGGTCCTGCGCGGAAGGGCATGATGACGCGCGCGATATCGCCTTCTTCCAGGCGCTGGGCGTCGGCAATGATGAGTTCCGAGCGCATCTCGGCATAGTTGGACGCCACGCCGATGAGATAGCCGTCGCCTTCCGGAGAGTCGGGCCTGCGCGGGATGAAGCAACATTCCTGCAAGCTGTGCGTATCGCCCGCGAAATAGCGGTTCATCGTGTTGGTATCAAAATCGAAGCGCGCATAGCTATTGGTCACGCGGCCGCGCAGATTGCCGGCCCGCGCCTCGTCAAACGGCCGCGTGGGATCTGAGAAACCCGTAAAAGCATAACGATTCCGCAGCGAGATATAACGCGGATCGACCCTGACCAGATCGCCAATCGGCGTAGGGAAGAGAATTTCCTCCTCCCAAGTGTCCTTCTTCGAATTGAGATCGAAGGTCATCCGGCGGACGAAGGCTTTCGCGCGGCTGGGGTCCCAGGGCGTCCCGTCGACATTCGGGAAGAAGGGGAAGAAGTTGGATTCATAGAATGGCGCGTGGAGGATCACCTTGTTGCCGACCGTCTCGGCGTTGAAGGTGTGCATCATGCACCGCTCCGGCCCCTTGAACCAGCGGATGTCCTTGCCGTCTCCGTCACGTGGCAGGATTCCGATGTAACTCGGCTTGGTCTTGTCCCAGCCCCAGTGGATCTTGCCTTCCTTGAGGCGCTCCATGCTCGTCACATAGCCCGCGAAGGGAAAGATGATGTGCTTCTGCGAGAGCGCGATGTCGTGCATCACCGACACATAGGGCACCTGGAAGCGCACCTCGCGCTTGACTTGCCCGCTCTTGTCGATGGTGTAGACGAACACATCGCGCGACGCAGGGCCGGTTGCTTCATTGCCATAGGCGATCATGTCGCCGGTGAGCGGATCGATCTTGGGGTGAGCCGAGAAAGTCAGGCTCTTGTATTTCCCATCGAAGTCCCATGGGCCGATCGTGTCCAGCGTGAGCGGGTCGATCTCGCGGGGAAGGCCGTCCTCCTTCAGCGCGAACAGCTTGCCGCCGTGAAAATGCGGTGTCGTGTTGGAGACGGTGCCGTCCACCCCCTGAACGCTCGGATCGTCCGTGAAGCGATTGCGATAATAGCCGAAGAGTTGCTTGCCGGCCTTGAGATTGGCCTTGAATCGATCGGTCTGGACATATTTGCCCTTGAAGGACACGCGCCCATCCTTGAAGCGGAAGGCGCTGATATAACCGTCCGAATGAAGGATCGCATCGTCCGCGAACTTCGGCGGATAATACCATTCTCCGCCCAGTCGAACGAAGGTGCCCTCAAGCTCCGATGGGATCTTGCCGACAATCTCGCAATCCGCCAGCTCGGCGTCGAAGCGTTGCGGGGCGAAGAAGCCGCGCATGGCAGGGTTGGATGAAAAATCGACCACTCAAACTCTCCAGTGGTGTGCCGCGACCAGCCGGCGGGCAACCAATTGCAACGATTTACAGATAACAGTTCAGGCGGTGCAGGGCTTCGGCGCCGAGCTGAGAGGCGGGCGCCCCGCCGCGGCATCCGGTAGCCGGGCGATAGGGGCGGGCAAGGCCGGTCTTGTCGATCCAGGGTTCGTCACGGTGAAAGGAAACCACCGGCTCGTCATGCCGCAGCGGTGACGCCGCCCAGGCGCCGCCGGCGCCCAGTGCCGCGAACATGGTGCCCATGGACGCGCCATAAAGCATCTGCCGCCGATTGATCGCGAACTGCTCGCCGGACATCCCGGCGGTCCCTCCGGCGCGCTTGCCACAGCATTTCATGCCTTCCTCCCTCATCATGGAGGAATGCCTAAGCCTTGCGCCGCTGCCCCGCTTTTCCAGACGCGCAATGCATTTTGCATCGGCGAGAACCAGTGCCTTGCCTGCAAAACAGATCGGCAAGGGGCAGGGGCGCTTCAAGTCTAGTCGAAATTTCTCAAAATCCGGCACAGCTCATCGAGCTGCACTTGGCCGATCTTCGCGTTGAAATGGTCCTCGTACGCGCGGTGGCGGGCTTTCAGATCATCGAGCAGAGTCTGGCCTTGCGCGGTCAGGAACAGTACGCGGATACGCCGGTCCTTTTCCGAAACCTTGCGGTCGACGGCGCCGCGCTTGACCATGTCCTCGATCAGCCGGGCCATGTTGTTCGGTGTAATGCCCATGATCTCGGAGAGTCCGCCGGGCGCGCATCCGGGATTTCTGTCTATCAGCAGCAGGATCGAGAAACCGAGCGGCGTCATTCCGCTGCCGGTGAAATGCTCCGTGAAGACTCGCGATGCGTCGCGCCATGCGCCGAGCAGCAGAAAGCCGAAAGTCTTCTCCAGTCCGCCAAGATCGAAACCTTCTGCAACCAGCCGGTCAATGCGTCCCAAGGGCACCTCTCCAAATTTGTCGCCGCGACGGACCGTCTCTATCTGTCGGGAGCGCCGATCTCAATTCCGGCGCTGCTTCTGCGGGCGCCGAGTTCTCCGCGGAGCCAAGCAGTGTTCGCTGCGAGATAATTGTACGTCCCCCGTTCGTCCTAGACTGGTGATGAGGAAAGGACCGAAATGCAATGCGGGATTTCAATAGTCACGACAGGCGCACCGTCTTGGGCGCCGCAGTATCCATCGCCGTCGCGCAAATTCTTGCTCCTGGAGCGCGGGCTATGTCACTGAGCGAACCTGTGGCGGAAACACGCCTGGGCCGCTTGCGGGGCAGGCTGGAAAATGGCGTCCTTGTTTTTCGCGGTATCCGCTACGCCCAGGCCGAGCGTTTCAAAGCCCCCCAGGCGCCAGCGCCCTGGACGGGAGTCGCCGATGCCCTGAGCTTTGGTGCAAGCGCGCCGCAATCCAATCCCAATCCGCCGTCCGGTCCGCCTTACGTCATTCTGGCTCAACTTCCCCGGCCCGCCTCGGCCACACCGCCACCACCTCCGCCGCCGGAGTCGGAGGACTGCCTCTTCCTGAACGTCTGGACCAGTGGCCTGCGCGATGGGCGCAAGCGGCCTGTCATGGTTTCGCTTCATGGCGGCTTCTTCTATGGCGGATCGGGCTCCGGCGTTGATGGAAGCCGGCTGGCTGCGCGCGGCGATGTCGTCTTCGTCAGCATCAATCACCGTATCAATGCTTTCGGCTACGCGCATCTGGCGGGGCTGGGCGATGCGGAGTTCGCCCATTCAGGCAATGCCGGCATGTTGGATATCATCGCCGCGCTCGAATGGGCGCGGGACAATATCGAGAATTTCGGCGGCGATCCCGATCGTGTGATGGTGTTCGGCACGTCCGGCGGCGGCATGAAGACCACGTTCCTGACTGCGAGCCCGCGCGCGAAGGGCCTGCTCCATCGTGCGGGCGTTCAGAGCGGTCCTGCCTTGCGCTTCATGGAGCCGGATGCCGCGGCCGCCGTGACCGATCGCCTGCTGCACAGGCTCGGCATTCCCGCGCGCGATTGGCAGAAACTGCGCACCCTGCCGATGAAGGAATTGCTGGCAGGATATCATGCCGTCGCGGAGGATCTGCCTCCCCGTAACTTCACACATCTCTCCTGCTTCGCGCCCGTGCTCGATCCGGTGCTGTTGCCGCGCCATCCCTTTTCGCCGGAAGCCGCGCCCGAGACGCACGCCATCCCGATGCTGATCGGCTCGACCGCCCAGGAAATGAGCTTCTTCTGGGGCAATGACCCTGAAGCCTTCATGCTGGACGAGGCGGGATTGCAGACGCGCGCCGAACATTTCCTGGGGGACGAGGCGGCTCGCATCCTCGGTCTCTACAGTGCGGCCTATCCGCAAGCCACGCCAGCGCGGCGCTATCTGCAACTCTTCTCCGATTATTCGATACAGGCACCGACCATCGCCCAGGCAGAGCGCAAAGCCGGCACCCCCGCCTGGCTTTATCGCCTCGATTTCCAAAGCCCGGCTCTGGGCGGAAAGCTCGGCGCGCTGCACACGCTCGAAACCCCGTTCATTCTGAACACGGTCGAGAGCGCTCGCCCATTGGTAGGCGAGGGCGATGCACCGCTCGCTCTGGCGCGCGCCATGAGCAGCGCATGGGTGAATTTCGCGGCCACGGGCGATCCCAACGACAGCGCGACGGGCCTGCCGGACTGGCCGAGCTACGATCGGCAAAGACGGGCGACCATGCTGCTGGACACGCAGTCCCGCGTGGAAGACGATCCTTCCCACATGGCGAGGGAAGCGCTTGCGCCTTTTGTCGAGGGCTGAGGTGACGCCAGAGGCCACGACCAACCCTCCAAATCCATTGACACGGATTAGAATCGACAGCACAATATCTCTCTAGAAGAGATAATTCAGGAGAGGGCCCATACGTCGCCATATCGGCCGCGCGGCTGGCATGGCGATGGTCCTCTCCCGCTGTCACTAGGGGACCGATCTTGGGTGCTGTTCAGCGCTATACCACGGACGCTGTGCCTCCGGCCGACCGGCTGACTTTCTGGAATGAAGGTTCGCGCGCCATTGGTGGCGTGGAAGTGGAAGCCGTGGCGGAAGTGCCATTTTACGGCGATGTCGCACGGCGGTCGCTGGGCGATATCAAGATTTTCAGCATGAAGACCGGCCCACATCGCGCGGCCTGGACGCGCCGCCTGATCGAGCAGTGCGGTGAGGAACTGCATTTGCGCCTGTGGTTCCAGGAGACCGGAACGACGATCATGCTTGTGGACGGCGTGGAGCATGTTGTCTCTTCGGGCGAATGGTTCCTGTCCGACGGCCGGCGTCCCAGCGTATCGATCCATCCAGATACAGGCCGCAAGATCGCGCTTCAGTTGCCCATACACCGCCTGCTGGATGCCGAGCGGGATGCTATCCGCAAGTTAAACGGGGGCTTCCATGTCGGCGGGGGCATTGCCCAGATGCTCTGGGGGTGCCTAGAATCCGCGCTGGAGGCGAGCAACGCCCGGCCGGACGGCGGTGACGATCGGCTGGATGGCGAGCTTGGCGAAATCATGGTCGACCTGGCGCGAATGCTGCTCAGGGAGCGCTGGTGCGACATCGGCGTCACGCCCATGCGCGACATCACGCAGGATCGTATCCGTGCCTTCGTCCGCCGCAATCTGGGCAATCCGGCTCTCTCTGTGGACATGATCGCGCGGGCGATGAAATGCTCCAAACGCTACATTCACAAGGTCTTCAATGGCGATCAGACCATCAGCGAGTTCATCTGGAATCAGCGGCTGGAACAATGCCGGTCTGAACTGATGCAGGCCGATGCACGCTCGCCTACATTGACGCAGATCGCCTTCGAGAACGGCTTCAGCAGCTCTGCGCATTTCAGCCGGGCGTTCCGGACCCGCTATGGCGTCACACCCCGGGCTTTCCGGGCGGAAATGGGGCGGCAGTTCGCATCCAGACAAAATGAAGCTGCACGACCGGGATAGTCAGCCCTGCTGGCGACGCTAGCGTCGCGGCGACATAAAACAGGAGGGACGAATGCTGAACCGGCTCGCAATCGGGGTGATTGCTAGCTTGCTGGTCGCGGTCACCGCGGCGCAGGCGCAAAATGACTGTGACAAGGCTTGCCTTGAGCAGATCGCGGACAATTATCGCACTGCCTATCTTGCGCATGATCCATCGAAGGCGCCGTTCGCGCCCAAAATGCGGTTCACCGAGAACAATGTCGAAATGCCCTTTCCGGATGGAAGCTGGGATACGGTGACCGTGGAGGTCGGCACTCCGCTGGTCCTCTCGGACCCAAAAACGGGACAGGCCGCACTCTTCACTGCGATCATGCAGAGCGAGATTCCGGGCTTTCTCGTCATCCGCCTCAAGGTCGAGAACCGACGCATTACGGAAGTAGAGCATATGCTCTCGACCCGCCGCAATCTCAGTTCCCCGCCCACGCCCTTCGCGGAGCCGCATGGCTTCCGCCGCGATGCCGAGCGCGCGAAGGTGGTTCCGCAGGCCGAGCGCGCCAGCCGCGATGATCTGTTGCGTCTGGGTGACGGCTATTTCCAGACGCTTGAGAACAATACGGGCGAGATCCGCAACACGCGTTTCTCTCCGGACGCGGTTCGCTATGAAAATGGCATGGTGTTCCGTGACATCGAGAAGGGTTTCAAGCTCGGCACCTATGCGTTCAACAATAAGGTACGCCGTGTGCCGGTGCTGGTTGACGAGGAGCGCGGCATCTCGCTGTTTCGCGGTTTCATCGATCACAAGGGCGTGATGGCCGACTATCGCCTGACCGACGGCACGTGGCGCCGCTCGATTTTCCGCGAGCCGCATAGCTGGGCGTTCCTCGAGATGTTCAAGATCAAGAACGGGATGATCGCCGGCGTGGAAGCCACCTTCATCGGCGCGCCATATAATCAGGTCTCGCCCTGGGGGCTGGGCAACGCAAAGTAATCAGACGACACGTTGTGTGAATGACAAAGGATCGGGAGCGTCGCTTCGGATCCAGCGGGGCCGGGGATGTGATCATCCCTGGCCCTGATTGCTGAAAGCCATGGTCCATTGGCGCAAGGCAACACACTTCCTCGCGCTCCTGGGGGCGCTGGTCCTGTTTCCTCGGTCGGGCCTTCGCTTGCCATGATTAATCTGGTATTTACTGAAATAACAGTGTCGGTGGCTGCCTGGCAAAGCAGTAACCGAGCCTTTATTGTGAGAATTCAATAGCATGAATTAAATGTGTCAGGGATTTTAGTCGGTCGAGGTAACCATGCAGCTCGCTATCTTGTTCTGGGTGTACAAGGATATCGACACATGCCTGAATCGCGCTGAATGGCTTCGGCGTGAGAACCCCGATACACCCATCTACTGCCTTTACGGCGGGATGATGGAAGACGCGGAGCGGTTCGAAAGCGCGCTTTCCGGTCTCACCGATGACTTCTATGCCTTCACGGAAGCCTGGGATCCTGCCCGAAAATGGGTGCATGGCGACCAGATGTTGAGCCACTGGTATCGCGATCGTGGCGCATCGTTGGATTGGGATACGATCTTCGTCGCCCAGTGGGATATGGTCCTGCTGACGTCGGTACGGACCATTTGCGGCGCGCTGAAAAAAGGTGAGTTGCTGCTACCCGGCTTGCGACCGATCGCCGAAGTCGAACATTTCTGGAACTGGATCAAACCGGGCCCGGATCGGCAGGCGTTCGATCAGTTCAGGAACGATGTCGAGGCCAGGCACAACTTTCCTGAAGACCCGCTTTGCTGCGAATTTATCGCCGCGGCCTTCCCCAGGGAGTTCCTGGCCCGTTATGCGGATGAACCGTATGAGGCGGGCTTTCTGGAGTACAAGATTCCGATTCTCGCGCAGAGTTGGGGGTTCGGTTTCTGCACGGACCACCAGATGAATCCCAAATGGATGCGCGAGCCGGGCGTCTCGCGCTGGGAACGCTTCGGGGCAACGCTGCACTCGGAGAAGTTTCCGGTGCGCTCCATCGTGCTGGCGCTCAACCGCGCGCTGCCTTGGGGTGCGCGCGCCTTCCATCCCTATACGCAACCCATTCCACTGCCCGGCGGGTGAGGGACAGGTGAGTCCGACGCGCGAGGCGTCGGCCTCCGACTGGTTGCTTGCTTGCAACGAGGAAGAAGGCGCGTGCCTGCCCTTATGGGTAGCGCGAGAAGTCCTGCTCCTGAGAGGTCATGAACTCCAGCAGCGCTGGCTTACCGGCCTGCGTGGCCGCGATGCCGCGCTGGATGGCGGGCACGATGTCCTCCACGGTGGTGATTCTCTCGCCATGGCCACCGAGCGCACGGGCAAGATCGGCATAGTTGCCGCCGATGTCGGTCGAGCGATATTTCTCGGTGGCGACCGGCATGATGTCCAGTTCCATCGCCATGGATGAGTTGTTGAGCAGGATGGAGAGGATAGGCAGGCGCTCGCGCACGGCGGTTTCGAAATCCATGCCGGTGAAGCCGATGGCAGCGTCTCCCCATACATTGATGCAGAGCTTGTCCGGGCAGGCCAGCTTGGCGCCCATGGCCAGACCCAGGCCGTAGCCGAGCTGCGTCGTCTTGCCCCAGCCGATGTAGCTCAAGGGAGAGACCGACTTCCAGAAGGGCGTGAGCTGGTCGCGCGGGCTGCCGGCATCGTGGGTGATGATGGTGTTCGCCACGTCCACCGTCTGCTGGAGATCCCACAGAACGCGATAGGGTGTCATCGGCACCTGATTGCTGGTCAGCTTGTGCATCCACTTGCCGAGCCAGTCGTCGGAAATCGTCTTTATCTCCTGCGCAACGCTGCTCATGTCGCGCGGCGTGCCGCCGAGGATGGTCTTGCAGGCGTCGATCAGTGCGCGCAGCGTCAGCCGGGCATCGCCGATCAGCGCGACGTCGGTCGCAAGAGTGCGGTTGAGTTCCACCGGATCGAGCGTCGCGTGGATCATGGTCTTGCCCGTGGGAATCCGGATGCCGAACGCCGTGCTGGTGAAGCTGCATCCCGCGCCGAGGATAAGATCGGATTCCTCGAGGAAATGCCGTACCGCGTAAGGCATGGCAGCACCGCCTGCGCCCAGCGAAAGCGGGTGCGTCTCGTCGAAGCTGCTCTTGCCCGGGAGGCTGGTGCAGACGGGGATGGCGAGCAGTTCCGCCAGTTCCTGCAATTCCACATAAGCGTTGGCCCAGTGGATTCCCTGTCCGGCATGGATGACCGGCCGCCGGGCCTTGCACAGCAGCTCTGCGGCCTTCGCGACGCTTTCGCCATCGGGCGCGAAGCGGCCGCGCACGACCGGGGTGTAATCGAGTTCCGGGCTTGCCTCTTCCAGCACGTCGAAGGGTAGTTCGACCAGAGCGGGGCCGCCGCGTCCGTTGCGCAGGGCCGTAAAGGCACGCCGCATCACGGGGCCGACCTGAGATGAGACATTGAGGGGTTCGGCGAATTTGGCGATCTGCGCCATGTTGCGCACGCTGTTGTAGTTGCGGCCCACGTGAGCGGCGGTGGTGGGATAGCCGGCCGGCATGAACAGCAGTGGCACGGATTCCCCAAAAGCCTGCGCGACTCCGGCATAGGCCACTTCCGCCCCCGGTCCATGCTGGCAGCAGAACACGCCGATCTTCTCGCCGCGCGTCAGACGGGAATAGGCGTCGGCCATGTGCAGGCCGATCCGTTCCTGGCGCGGGATGATGGTGCGGACATCGGCCTCGGCGGCGGCTTCCAGCAAAGCGTTGCGTGGATAGCCGAACAGGACGTTGACGCCTTCCCGCTTGAGGATTTCAACAATGGCGTCGCTGACTTTCATCTATTTTCTCCCAAAGCCGCAGCACAAGAATCGCACGCCCGCAGAAGGTTTGGAGCGGCTTGCGGGCGTGCTGCTGTCCCTTGGCCATAGGCCGAACTGCCCGCCGGAAAAATGGTTGGATTTGACTATGATTTTTGCCGTGGAGGCAAGGATGCGCCGGTGAGGCGGTTCGCTCACTCGTTGTCGGGCAGCGTCAGCCCCCCTTCGATGCGTTCTAGAATCGTGGAAAGAAAGCCAAGTCCCGCGCGGATTCCTTCAGGGGGAACATCCTCCAAAAGGCGGGAACGTAGCTTGCCGGTAATTTCCAACATGTCCGCAAGAGCTTCATAGCCGGCGCGAGTCAGCTTCATATGCTTGTTGCGGCGATCCGTCGGATCGGGGAGTCTCGCGACGAGCCCGTCCGCTTCAAGCAGGTCGAGCGTGCGGGTAAGGGTCGGACCTTCGATGCCGATGCGTTTGGCGATCTGGATTTGCGTGGTGCGGGGTGGCGCATAGGCGATGGCGGACATCACTTCCATGCGTGAGGCGCTTAGTCCTCGCTCCCGCAATTTCTCGTCGATAAGGGCACGCCAGCGACGCCCAGCCATCACGATCGCGATCGTCAGACCGAGTTCAGGCGTGGGATAGCCTTCCCTGGCCGGAAGGAGCTTTCCAAAGATGTTCTTATCGTCGCCCGCAGTCATCATTGTATCGCCGTTCATCAGCTTCAATCCCTTTATCGCCGGGCCGCGGGGCGGACAGCTGGGGTCCGCATCGAGCTTTTCCAAAAAAGAGGCACAGTTAGGGCCCGGATCAAGACTGTGCAAGCCGGCCCGTTCGTCTAATCCCCGAGTCCCGGTGTTGAAGTTATAGGCTCGGACTCGCCAATTAATCTTGCATCAGACTATTAGGGTACAATCAAAGTGCTCCCGCAACAGCTCACCTTGTTGTCGGTTCTCAACACCTCCAGGTCTTGTTATCCAGAAGGGATGCCGCAGCGCGGCATGAGCGTTCAAGGACATATATGCATATGGCAGCCACCGAATCCGAGGCAGGCAAAAATCTTCACACGCGGATCGCGGATGCGCTTGTTCATCGTATAGGCAAGGACGCGCGGGTCGCTCTGCCGCATGACTGGCTCGCCGCCACCATCTACACGCTCCGCGACGATATCATCGATCGCTGGATGGCCTCGTCGCGGGCCGCCCATGCTGCGGGCGCGAAAAGGGTCTATTATCTCAGTCTGGAGTTCCTCATCGGCCGTTTGCTGCGCGACGCGCTCAGCAATCTCGGCGTCTCGGAGGACGTGCGCGCGGCGCTTGCCGAGCATGGTGTCGATCTGGGCGAGATCGAGGAGATCGAGCCCGACGCCGCGCTGGGCAATGGCGGCCTGGGCCGTCTCGCGGCCTGCTTCATGGAGAGCCTCGCCACCCTGGATATCCCCGCCTACGGCTACGGCATCCGCTATGTGAACGGCATGTTCCGCCAGCGCATCGACGATGGCTGGCAGGTCGAGTTGCCGGAGAGCTGGCTCGCCCATGGCAATCCGTGGGAGTTCGAGCGCCGCGAAAGCGCCTATCACATCGGCTTCGGCGGCGAAGTTGTCGGGGATGTTGACGGCAAGGTAAACTGGCGCCCCGCCGAAAAAGTCATCGCGATGGCGGTAGATACCCCCATCGTCGGCTGGCGCGGCCGCCGGGTGAACACCCTGCGCCTGTGGAACGCCTTTCCCATCGATCCCATCCGCCTCGATGCCTTCAACGCCGGCGACTATACTGGCGCGCTTGCCGAGCAGGTCCGTGCGGAAAGTCTGGTGCGGATCCTCTACCCGGCGGATTCGACGCAGGCTGGCCAGGAGCTGCGGCTGCGCCAGGAATATTTCTTCTCCTCCGCTTCCATCCAGGACATCCTGCGCCGGCATCTGCAATATCATGGGGACGTCCGCAGCCTTCCCGACAAGGTCGCCATTCAGCTCAACGATACACATCCCGCCGTGTCCGTGGCCGAGCTCATGCGGCTGTTGATGGACGACCACGAGCTGGAGCTCTTAGAGGCGTGGGAGATCACGCGGCGCACCTTCGGCTATACCAACCACACGCTTCTTCCCGAGGCGCTGGAAAGCTGGCCTCTGCCCCTGTTCGAGCGGATGCTGCCCCGGCACATGCAGATCGTCTACGCAATCAACACTCTGGTGCTGCGCGAGGCCCGGGCAAGGGACATCCTCGAAGACGCTGCCATTTCCGCCATCTCGGTGATCGACGAAAATGGCGAGCGGCGTGTGCGCATGGCTAATCTCGCCTTCGTCGGCGCCCATAGCGTGAATGGCGTCGCTGCGCTTCATACCGAGCTGATGAAGCAGACCGTTTTTGCCGACCTCCACCGGCTCTACCCGGAACGGATCAACAACAAGACCAATGGCGTAACGCCTCGCCGCTGGTTGCTGGAATGCAATCCCGGTCTCACAGATCTTGTTCGCGAGACCATCGGCGATGGGTTCATGGACGATGCCGAGCAACTGAGCGAACTTGCCGCTTTTGCAGAGGACAGGGCGCTGGGTGAACGGGTGGGCGCCGTCAAGCGCGCCAACAAGGAAGCGCTTGCCGCTTATCTGCGTGAGGAGATGGGAGTTCGGATTGATCCGGACGCCATGTTCGATGTGCAGATCAAGCGCATCCACGAATATAAGCGCCAGCTTCTCAACCTCATTGAGACGGTCGCGCTCTATGACCAGATCCGCAGCCATCCTGAGGTAGACTGGGTGCCGCGCGTCAAGATCTTCGGCGGCAAGGCAGCGTCCAGCTATCATAATGCCAAGCTCATCATCAAACTGGCCAACGATATCGCGCGCCGGATCAATGGCGATCCGGCGGTGGGTGGTCTGCTCAAGGTGGTGTTCGTACCGAACTACAACGTCTCGCTGGCGGAGAAGATCATCCCTGCCGCCGACCTATCGGAACAGATCTCGACCGCCGGAATGGAAGCCTCGGGCACCGGCAACATGAAATTCGCCATGAACGGTGCGCTGACCATCGGCACGCTGGACGGCGCGAACATTGAGATCAAGGATCGTGTGGGTGACGACAATATCATGATCTTCGGATTGACCGCGCAGGAGGTGGCGCAGAACCGTGCCGGCGGCTATAATCCACGGGAAATCATCGAAGGCTCGCGCGAATTGCAGCAGGCGGTATCCGCCATCGCGTCGGGCGTGTTTTCCCCGGACGATCCTAACCGTTACGTGGATCTGATCGGCGGCCTCTACGATCATGACTGGTTCATGGTGGCTGCGGATTTCGAGAGCTATAGTCAGGCCCAGCGAGCCGTGGACAAGCGCTGGGCCGATCCGGCCGGATGGCAGGCAGCGGCCATCAGGAACATTGCCAATGTTGGTTGGTTCTCGTCAGACCGAACCATCTCGGAATATGCGAAAGACATTTGGGGAGTTATGTGAAGCCGCCCCACGCGGCCCTTGAAGCCTTGCTGGCCGGCACTCATGCCAACCCCTTTTCGCTTTTGGGAGCGCATCAGGGGCCGGAGGGCCTTTTTGCGCGGGCCGTCATCCGGGGCGCGGAAACGGCGCAGGCCCATGATCTGGCGGGGCGGCCGCTTGGAACACTTCAGCGCGTCGATGATCGCGGATTGTTCGAAGGGGTAATCGAAGGGCCACGGCAGCCTCTGCGCTACTGTGCCCAGACCGGCGATACGGAATGGTGGCTGACCGATCCATATAGCTTTGGTCCGGTCCTTGGCCCGATAGATGATCTGCTGATGGCGGAAGGCACTCATTTCCGCCTGTTCGACAAGCTTGGCGCTCATCTCATCGAGCATGAAGGCGTCCAGGGGGTTCACTTCGCTGTCTGGGCGCCCGAGGCGCAGCGTGTGGCTGTGGTCGGCGACTTCAATGATTGGGACACGAGCCGCCACGTCATGCGCCGCCGCGCGGACAATGGCGTATGGGAAATCTTCATGCCTCACATCGGTGCGTGGCATGCCTATAAATATCTGATTGTGGGTCCCGATGGGACGGCGCAACCCCTCAAAGCCGATCCTTTCGCCTTCGCATCGGAACTGCGACCGCAGACGGCTTCAATGACATTCGCGCCCAGCAAGCCCGACTGGGGAGATGAAGGACATCGCGCGCACTGGGCATCGGTGGACCCGCGCCGCGTTCCCATCAGCATCTATGAGGTTCATGCGGGCTCCTGGCGTCGGGACGAGCAGGGCTGGTTTCTGAACTGGGATCGGCTGGCCGAGGAACTGATCCCCTACGTCGTCGAAATGGGCTTCACCCACATCGAGTTCCTGCCCATTTCCGAGCATCCTTATGACCCGAGTTGGGGCTATCAGACCACCGGCCTTTATGCGCCCACGGCGCGTTTCGGCGATCCAGCGGGGTTTGCGCGCTTCGTGGATGGGGCGCACCGCGCCGGCATCGGTGTGCTGCTGGATTGGGTGCCCGCGCATTTCCCCACGGACGCGCATGGCCTCTCTCGTTTCGATGGTACCGCCTTGTATGAGCATGAGGATCCGCGCCAGGGCTTCCACCCCGATTGGCACACGGCGATCTACAATTTCGGCCGGCGGGAAGTGCTAAGCTATCTCGTCAACAACGCCCTCTTCTGGGCGGAGCGCTATCATATCGATGGCCTGCGCGTGGATGCCGTGGCCTCCATGCTGTATCGCGATTACAGCCGCCCCGCGGGCCAGTGGATTCCCAATGCCCAGGGCGGGCGTGAGAATTGGGAAGCCGTGGCGTTCCTCCAGGCCATGAACAAGGCCCTATATGGCGCTCATCCGGGCATCATGACCATGGCAGAGGAATCCACCTCCTGGCCCGGTGTCACCAGTCCGGTGCATGACAATGGCCTCGGCTTCGGCTTCAAATGGAACATGGGGTTCATGCACGATACGCTGAGCTACATGGCGCGCGATCCGGCGCATCGATCCTATCATCATGACGAAATCACCTTTGGGCTGGTTTATGCCTTCACGGAGAATTTCGTGCTGCCCCTCAGCCATGACGAAGTGGTGCACGGGAAAGGCTCTCTGCTCAACAAAATGTCTGGCGATGATTGGCAGAAATTTGCCAATCTCCGGGCCTATTACACCCTGATGTGGGGTTATCCCGGCAAGAAGCTGCTGTTCATGGGGCAGGAGTTCGCGCAGCGGCGGGAGTGGAGCGAGGAGCGGGCGCTGGATTGGGAGTTGCGGGGCGACCACGCGCACGAAGGCATCCGGGCGCTGGTGCGCGATCTCAATCGCCTCTACCGCGATCAGCCGGCGTTGCATCAGCGCGATTGCGAGGCTGAGGGTTTCGAATGGCTGATCGTCAACGATAGCGAGAACGCGGTCTTCGCCTGGCTGCGCAAGGCGCCGGGTGCCGCTCCAGTGGCGTTGGTCGCCAATATGACACCGTCTGTGCGGCATAATTATCATGTGCCGCTGCCTTATGATGGCGTCTGGCACGAAATTATAAACAGCGATGCAACCAATTATGGCGGAAGCGGTATCGGCAATATGGGCCAGGTGCTTGCGCAGAATGGCTCGGCAAGCCTGACCTTGCCACCGCTCGCGACGATCATGCTGCAAGGGAGGCCTGAGGCGAGCGTCGAGTGACGGGCCAGTGATAATGGAAGGAGTGGGGCTGTGATGATGAGGGAAAGTCGCGGGGGGCAACCGCTGGCCCGTGACGCCATGGCCTATGTGCTCGCGGGCGGGCGCGGCAGCCGCCTGATGGAGCTGACGGATAACCGTGCGAAGCCGGCCGTCTATTTCGGCGGCATGTCGCGCATCATCGATTTCGCGCTTTCCAATGCGATCAATAGCGGGGTCCGCCGCATCGGTGTGGCGACGCAGTACAAGGCCCATTCCCTCATCCGTCACATGCAGCGTGCCTGGAATTTCCTCCGCACAGAACGCAATGAGAGCTTCGACATCCTGCCCGCCTCGCAGCGTATCGATGAATTCCAATGGTATGAGGGCACGGCGGACGCCGTCTTCCAGAATATCGACATCATCCAGAGCCATGCGCCTCAGTATATTATCGTGCTGGCCGGCGACCATATCTACAAGATGGATTATGAGCTCATGCTCCAGCAGCATGTGCAGGAAAATGCGGACGTGACGGTGGGGTGTCTGGAAGTTCCGCGCATGCAGGCGACCGCCTTCGGCGTGATGCATGTGGACGATACCGGCCGCATCACCAGCTTTCTGGAAAAACCCGCCGACCCGCCCGCGATGCCCGGTAAGCCGGACATCGCGCTCGCCTCCATGGGCATTTACGTGTTCACCACCGAATTCCTGTTCGACCAGTTGAGGCGTGATGCTGACGATCCGGAAAGCAAGCGCGATTTCGGTGGGGACATCATTCCCTACATCGTGAAACACGGGAAGGCCGTGGCCCATCTCTTCTCCTCGAGCGCTATCCGCGCCGGTGAGCAGATCGAGGAATATTGGCGGGATGTGGGCACGCTGGATGCTTACTGGGAAGCCAATATCGATCTGACCGATACGGTGCCCAAGCTCAATCTCTACGACCGTGAATGGCCGATCTGGACCGACCAGATTATCGCCGCTCCGGCTAAGTTCGTGCATGATGAGGATGGGCGGCGCGGCACCGCGCTGTGTTCGCTGGTCTCGCAAGACTGCATTGTCTCGGGCGCGACTGCCCATCGCAGTCTGCTCTTTACAGGTGTGAAGATGGGCAGCTACGCCAGCGTCAAGGAAACCGTGATCCTTCCCCACAGCAACATCGGTCGCGGCGCGCGGTTGAGCCGCTGCATCCTCGACCGAGGCGTGCGTATTCCCGAGGGATTGGTTGTGGGTGAAGATCCCGTGCTGGACGGCCAGCGCTTCCGCCGGACGGACAGCGGCATCTGCCTCATCACCAAGCCCATGATCGATCGGCTGGGATAGGCAGAGTTGAGTTGCCTTTCCAAGAGCGTTGATTCTGCTGGTCGTAAAGCACCATCCCTCACCGATCGCCGTTGAATTCTCATGTTCTCTCTCTAGGGTCGGCAGATTGTGACTCAGCTTTCCGTCCTCTCCGTCGCATCCGAATGCTGGCCGCTCGTCAAGACAGGCGGGCTTGCCGATGTCGCGGGCGCGTTGCCGGCAGCGGTTGAATCGCACGGGGCTGCAATGACGCGCTTTCTGCCGGGTTATCCCTCCGTGCTGCGTGCGCTTCCCCGCAAGCAGACGGTGTTTCGTTATGATTCGCTGCTGGGGTCGCCCGCACGCATTCTCGCGGCAAAGCATGATGGCCGTCCACTGCTGGTGCTCGATGCGCCGGCTTATTTCGAGCGGGATGGCAGCCCCTATAACGATGCCATGGGGCGGGACTGGCTGGACAACGGCTTGCGCTTCGCCGCCTTTGCGAAGGCGGCAGCCGACATCGCGGCGGGCCGGGCAGGGCTCAAGCCATTCGACATTCTCCACGCGCATGATTGGCAGGCGGGGCTGGCCCCTGCTTATCTTGCTTATACGGTCGATACGGCGGCGCGACCCGCGAGCGTGATGACCATCCATAACATGGCCTTTCAGGGCTGGTTCGGGGCGGAGTTCTTCGCGCGTCTGGATCTGCCGCCCACGGCATGGTCCATCGAGGGCATCGAGTATCATGGCGGTGTGGGAATGCTGAAGGCTGGGCTGATGCTCGCCGATGCCATCACCACGGTCAGCCCGGGCTATGCCGAAGAGATCCGCAGTCCCGAATTTGGGATGGGGCTGGATGGCCTGATCGTCGCCCGGCAGGACCGGCTGCACGGCATCGTCAACGGCATCGATACCGCGGAATGGAATCCGACTCAGGACGAGGCTCTGGCAGCACGCTTCACCAATGAAGCGCTGGGGCCTCGCACGGCCAACAAGCGCGCCCTCGAGGCGGCGCTCGGCCTGGAGAGCGGTGAGGGGCCGCTGTTCGTCGTGATAAGCCGGCTTACCTGGCAAAAGGGCATGGACGTGCTCATCGAGGCCATCGACCATCTCGTTGGGCTAGGCGGGAGGCTGGCGCTGCTGGGCAATGGGGATGCGGCCATCGAGGCCGGGTTGCATGCCGCCGCCGCGCGTCATCCGGGGCGGGTAGGCGTCCGCATCGGCTATGATGAACCGCTCGCGCACCTGATGCAGGGCGGTGGCGACGCGATCCTCATCCCCTCACGCTTCGAGCCTTGCGGGCTCACGCAGCTTTATGGCCTCGCTTATGGCTGCGTGCCGATCGTCGCGCGAACTGGCGGGCTTGGCGATACGGTCATC
>Ga0160433_100099_pt1 | contig 86801 bp, 87 predicted proteins | sample HID1972K_E0MG_FD_108235 | JGI IMG/M metagenome (GOLD analysis project Ga0160433, IMG submission 108235) | Enriched pill bug-associated microbial communities from UW Madison campus, WI, USA - HID1972K_E0 MG | ecosystem: Host-associated > Arthropoda: Insects > Digestive system > Unclassified ...
AAGGCCTTCTTCGGCAAGGAGCCGCACAAGGGCGTGAACCCCGACGAGGTCGTGGCCTTGGGCGCCGCGGTCCAGGCCGGCGTTCTGCAAGGCGACGTCAAGGACGTGCTGCTGCTGGACGTGACGCCCCTGACCCTGGGCATCGAGACCCTGGGCGGCGTCTTCACCCCGCTGATCGAACGCAATACGACCATCCCGACCAAGAAGAGCCAGACCTTCTCGACCGCCGACGACAACCAGTCGGCCGTGACGATCCGGGTCTTCCAGGGCGAGCGTCCGATGGCGGCCGACAACAAGATGCTGGGCCAGTTCGACCTGATGGGCATTCCGCCCGCGCCGCGCGGCATGCCGCAGATCGAGGTCGCCTTCGACATCGACGCCAACGGCATCGTCAACGTCTCGGCCAAGGACAAGGCGACCAACAAGGAACAGTCAATCCGCATCCAGGCGAACGGCGGCCTTTCGGACGCCGACATCGACAAGATGGTCAAGGAAGCCGAGGCCAACGCCGCCGCCGACAAGGCCAGGAAGGACCTGGTCGAGGCCCAGAACGCCGCCGACAGCCTGATCCACTCGACCGAGAAGGCCCTGGCCGAGCACGGCGACAAGGTCGGCGCCGACGAGAAGACGGCCATCGAGACCGGCCTGGCGGAGCTGAAGACCGCGCGTGACGGGACCGACCCCGAGGACATCCGCGCCAAGACCAACACCCTGGTCCAGGCGTCGATGAAGCTGGGCGAGGCCATGTACGCCCAGCAGCAGGGCGCGGGCGAAGGCGATGCGGCCCCGGCCGACGACGGCGTGGTCGACGCCGAGTTCGAGGAAGTCTCGGATTCCGACGACAAGAAGAGCGCCTGAACAAGGTCCTCCCCCGAGACGCAGTCTCGGGGGAGGGGGACCGCCGCAGGCGGTGGAGGGGGCGAACGCACGCAGGATGTCTGAAATTTCGAAGTCGAAACCAAACATCGAAGCCTGTGCGGCGTCCGCCCCCTCCACCACTTCGTGGTCCCCCTCCCCCGCTTTGCGGTGGAGGATTGATACGGCCCCGCTTGTCTCGCGATAGGCGGGGCCTTTTCATGAAACTTGCATCATTCGTCCTGGCCCCCATGTCAGCCGGGACACCGTTTTCGAGCAGCGCTCGCAGAGGCGCGGCGAGGACGGCAGGGGAAGTATGAGGACCAACGCCCGATGGCGCGTAACTACTACGAGGTTCTGGGCGTCGAACGCACGATCGACGCGCCCGGTCTGAAATCGGCCTATCGCAAGCTGGCCATGATCCATCACCCCGACCGCAACGGCGGATCGGAGGAGTCGATGGCCAAGTTCAAGGAAATCTCCGAGGCCTATACGATCCTGTCGGACCCCCAGAAGCGGGCGGCCTACGACCGGTACGGCCATGCGGGCGAGGGCGGCGGAAATCCCTTCGGCCAGGGCGGCCAGGGATTCTCCGACATCAACGACATCTTTTCCCAGGTCTTCGGCGAGGCGTTCGGGGACGCCTTCGGCGGGCGCCAGGGCGGGCGGGGCCAGCAGGGCGGGCCGCGCCGCGGCTCGGACCTGCGCTACGACCTCGAGATCACCCTGGAGCAGGCCTACAAGGGCGCCGACGTCGAGATCGCCATCCCCGCGACCATGACGTGCGAGACCTGCGAGGGCTCGGGCGCCAAGCCCGGCACCAAGCCGGTCACCTGCACCACTTGCCAGGGCGCCGGGCGCGTGCGCCAGGCCAACGGCTTCTTCCAGGTCGAGCGCACCTGCCCCCGCTGCCACGGCCAGGGCCAGATGATCGCCGACCCCTGCGCGACCTGCCACGGCCACGGCCAGGTGCGCCGCACCCGCACCCTGGACCTGAAGATCCCCGCCGGCGTGGACGACGGCTCGCGCATCCGCCTGTCGGGCGAGGGTGACGCCGGCCAGCGCGGCGGCCCGCGCGGCGACCTCTATGTCTTCATCTCGGTGACGCCGCACGACCTGTTCGAGCGGGACAACCTGGACCTTCTGGTCACCGTGCCCGTGCCGATGACGGTGGCGGCCCTGGGCGGCGAGATCGACGCCCCCTGCCTGGTCTCCGCCGCCTGCGACGGCAAGTGCAAGGCCTCCGTCCAGGTGCCCGCCGGCGCCCAGACCGGCAAGACCGTGCGCATCAGGGGCAAGGGCATGCCCCATCTGAACGGCCGCAACCGGGGCGACCTGGTCGTCGAGCTGTTCGTCGAGACGCCCACCGACCTGACCGAGCGCCAGCGTGAGTTGCTCGAAGAGCTTGCCCTGTCGTTCGGCGAGGGGCAGAACCCGAGGAACTCCAGCTTCGCCGGCAAGGCGAAGCGCTTCTGGGCCGACATCCTGGGCAATCAGGATGCGGACGGGTCGAAAGAGAACGCGGCTTGAGCGCAATCTTCCACGCCGGCATTTCCGGCTATCGCGGCCGGATGGGCCGTGCGGTGTCGCAGGTGCTGGACGCGCGTGAGGACGTGGTGGTCGCCGCCCGCTTCGACTGGGGCGAAACGGCCGACCTGTCGCTGTGCGACGTCATCATCGACTTCTCGACGCCCGACGCCTCGGTCGCCCTGGCCCAGGCCGCGGCCGAGCGCGGCGGCCCGGCCCTGGTCATCGGCTCCACCGGCCTGACGCCGGAACAGGAGGCCGAGTTGGTGAAGGCCGCCGAGAAGATCGCCATCGTCAAGAGCGGCAACTTCTCCCTGGGGGTCAACGTCCTGATCGGCCTGGTCCAGCACGCGGCCCAGCGCCTGGACGCCCAGGACTGGGACATCGAGATCACCGAGGCCCATCACCGCCGCAAGGTGGACGCCCCTTCCGGCACCGCCCTGATGCTGGGCGAGGCTGCGGCCGAGGGCCGGTTCACCGAACTGGAGGCCGTCCGCTCCAAACCCTATGACGGCGTCCAGGGCGAACGCGAAAGCGGCAAGATCGGCTTTTCCTCCATCCGGGGCGGCGGCGTCATCGGCGAACACACCGTGCTGTTCGCCTCGGAGGACGAAGTCCTGACCCTCAGCCATTCCGCGATAGACCGCAGCCTGTTCGCCAAGGGCGCCGTCGCCGCCGCCGCCTGGGTCCGCACCCGCGGCCCCGGCCTCTACGACATGCAGGACGTGCTGGGGTTCAGGCAGGCCTGAACCCTAGCTTTCCGGCTGGGGCGCTGTCGCGCCGCGCTATGCTCGCGACGCGGTCGCTCGCGGCTTGAGCGCGATTGCCCTGCTGTCCTCCATCACCTCACGACGCGCCGGCCGAACGCCGCGCCGGTCAGCAGGGTCTTGATGAAGAAGAAGATGGCGATGACGATCGCATAGCCCAGGAACAGCGCCAGGGCGCGCATCCAGAAGCCGACCGACAGCACGTCCGGCAGGGCGAAGTCTCCTCCGTTCAGCACCGGCAGGACCGCCAGCACGATCAGGTGCGTCAGCGTCGCGCCCAGGGCCGTGGAGCCCAGCGCGCGCCAGCCCGCCATCATCAGGGCGGCGATGACGGCGATGATCAGCCCCATCACCTGATTGACCCCGTCGAAGCCGACGCTGGCCAGGCCGAAGATCCCGTTCAGGAAGTCGCCGATCTGATTGATCAGTGTGTCCACGTCTTTCGCTCCTGCCTTGGCCCCAGTGAACGTCGCCAGCGCCGATTTGGCTCCTTGCGTCGCGCCCTGGGGTGGTCGCGCCGTCCGGTCGACCCTATGGGTTCGCCGACGCGCAAGAAAGGACGACATGACCACCAGCCCAGAGGACATCGCCGGCGGCATCGCCCTGCGCATCGCATCGGCCGGCTGTTTCTCGGTCATGGCGGCGGTGCTGAAGCTGGCGTCGCTGGACGGGGTGGTCGCGCCCGAGATGCTGTTCTATCGCGCCTTCTTCGGCCTGCCGGTGGTGCTGGTCTGGGTCCTGACCAGCCAGGGCGGGCTCCAGGCCCTGACGACGCGCCGGCCTTGGGCGCATGTGGGGCGCAGCGCGCTCGGCATCGCCTCCATCCTGTGCGTGTTCCAGACCCTGACCCTGCTGCCCCTGGCCGACGCCACCACGATCAGCTTCACCGCCCCGATCTTCGCCACCCTGCTGTCCTTCCTGGTCCTGAAGGAGGCGGTGGGGCCGCGCCGCTGGGCGGCGGTGGCGGTCGGCTTCGTCGGGGTGATCATCGTCATGCGGCCCATCCCTGGCGTTTCGGGCGCGGGCGGTCACGCCGTGCCGCTGGCCGGGATCGGCTTCGGCCTGACGGCGGCCCTGCTGACGGCGGCGGTGACCATCACCCTGCGCCAGTTGCGCGACACCGAGCACGTCGCCGCCATCGTCTTCTGGTTCTTCGTCGGCTCGTCGGTCGTGGGGGCGATCCTGCTGCCCTTCGTGGGCCAGACGCACGCGCCCCTGACCTTCGCCCTCCTGGTCGCGGGCGGGATCATGGGCGGCCTGGCCCAGCTGTTCATGACCGCCTCCCTGCGCGCCGCCCCCGTCGCCGTGGTCGCGCCCTTCGACTATCTGCAGATCATCGGCGCCATCGTCTTCGGCTGGTGGCTGATGCAGACGACGCCGACGTTCAGCACCCTGGCCGGCGCCGCCCTCATCGCCTCCAGCGGCCTCTACACCGCCTGGCGCGAACACGTCCGCCGACGCCAGGCCCTGATCCAGACGACGGCGCCGCCGGTTTAGGTTCGTTCGGCGTGGGTGCTAGTGAATAGTGCTAGTGAATAGTGCTAGTGAGCAAGGGGTGATCTGTGATTTCGAGGCAGGCATGTCGTCCGCTCACGGCTTGCTCACTAGCACTATTCACTCGCATCCGGCCCCTGCCGCCCCGTCGATCCGAACCCGCCCGCGGCTCGTCATCCCTGTCCACTCTAGTTGACATCGGCTTGGTATGTCTCCTACAGTTGACATATGATCGAGGTTCGCGAAACGGATGCCTTCGTTGATTGGCTTGCCGGCCTCCGCGACATCCGCGCCAGGGCCGAGGTGGCGCGTCGCATTCGCCGCCTGGCGCTCGGCAACGCCGGAGACGTAAAGCCCGTTGGCGAAGGCGTCAGCGAACTTCGTATTCCCTACGGCCCTGGCTATCGGGTCTATTTCGTGCGGCGCGGCGCCATTCTCGTCGTCCTGTTGTGCGGAGGCGACAAGAGCAGCCAGGACCGCGACATCCGATCCGCCCTGAAACTGGCCAAGGAGGTCTGACCATGACCGTCGCAACCCGCCCCTTCGATCCCGCCGCCTATCTCGACAGCCCGGAAGCCATCGCCGCCTATCTCGAGGGCGCGTTCGCGGACGGTGATCCCGCCGAAATTTCCGACGCGCTCGGCGTGGTCGCCCGCGCTCGCGGCATGTCGGCCATGGCGGCCGAGACCGGCCTTCCCCGCCAGACCCTCTACAAGGCGCTCTCCGGCGAGGGCAACCCCAGCTTCGCCACCGTTCTCAAGGTGGCCAAGGCTCTGAACCTGAAACTCACGTTTCAGGCGGCATGACGGCGGGTCGGTCGCTGACCCTTCCATGACACGGCGGCGCTTGGTGTTGGTGAGTAGTGCTAGTGAGCAAGGGGTGAGCTGTGATTTCGAGGCAGGCATGTCGTCCGCTCACGGCTTGCTCACTAGCACTATTCACTGACGCCGCACCGGCCCCTACCGCCCCGTCGATCCGAACCCGCCCGCGCCGCGCGCCGTCTCGTCCAGGGCCTCGACCTCGATCCAGTCGGCGCGCTCGTGCCTGGCGATCACCAGTTGGGCGATGCGTTCGCCGCGACGGATCACGAAGGGCTCGTTTCCGATATTGGCCAGGATGACGCCGCACTCGCCGCGATAGTCGCTGTCGATGGTGCCCGGCGCATTGGGGCAGATGATCCCGTGCTTCAGGGCGAGGCCCGAGCGGGCGCGCACCTGGGCCTCGTAGCCCAGCGGCACGGCGATCTTCAGCCCCGTGGGGACCAGCGCCCTCTGACCCGGCGCCAGGGTCACGGGCTGGTCGTCCGGCACCGCCGCGCGCAGGTCCATGCCGGCCGATCCGGCCGTCTCATAGGCCGGCAGCGGCAGACCCTCGGAATGCGGCAGGCGCTGGATCTGGACGGCGGTCGTTTCGGTCATTCTGCGCTCTTGAAGTGGTCGGCGATGCGGGCGGCGACGGCCCGGGCGATGGCGGCCTTGGACTGGCGCGGCCAGGCCTCGGTCCTGTCGGCGGTGACGAGCAGGACGGCGTTGCCGTCCGAGCCGAACACGTCGTCGGACACGTCGTTGCCGATGATCCAGTCGCAGCCCTTCCTCGACAGCTTGGCCCGGGCGTTGGCCTCCAGGTCCGTGGTCTCGGCGGCGAAGCCGACCACCAGCGCCGGGCGGTTCGGCCCCGGCGCGGCGATCCCGGCCAGGATGTCGGGGTTCTCGATCAAGGCGAGGGTCGGCGGGCCGCCCGGCCCCTTCTTGATCTTGCCGCCCGCGACGGTGTCCACGCGCCAGTCGGCGACGGCGGCCGACAGCACGGCGATGTCGGCGGGCAGGGCGGCGCGGGTCGCCGCCTGCATCTCCAGCGCGCTCTCGACGTCGATGCGCGTCACGCCGGGAGGGGCGCCCAGCGCCGTCGGTCCCGACACCAGCGTCACCTCGGCCCCCAGTTCGGCCAGGGCGGCGGCGATGGCGTAGCCCTGCTTGCCGCTGGAGCGATTGGTCAGGCCCCGCACCGGGTCGATCGGCTCGAAGGTCGGGCCGGCGGTGACCACCGCCTTCCTGCCGGTCAGAGGCCGGCCGGCCGCGCCCGCCAGCAGCCCCTCGATCGCCTCCAGTATGGCGGCCGGCTCCGCCATCCGGCCGGGACCGTATTCGCCGCAGGCCATCTCGCCGTCGTCCGGTCCGACGACCGAGACGCCGTGGAAGCCGTCAAAGCCCTTCAGCCGCGCGACATTGGCCTGGACCGCGGGATGCAGCCACATCCGCACATTCATCGCCGGCGCCAGCAGCACCCGCTTGTCCGTCGCGATCAGGGTCGTCGAGGCCAGGTCGTCCGCCAGGCCGTTCGCCGCCTTGGCGATCAGCCCCGCCGTCGCCGGCGCCACCACCACCAGGTCGGCCCAGCGCGACAGCTCGATATGGCCCATGGTCGTCTCTTCGTCCGGGTGGAACAGGCCCGAGCGCACCGGATGGCCGCTCAGCGCCGCCAGGGACAGGGGAGTGACGAACTCGGCCCCGGATTCGGTCAGGATCACCCGCGTCTGGCCGCCCGCCTTGGAGATCAGTCGCACCAGCTCCAGCGCCTTATAGGCCGCGATGCCGCCGCCGACGATCAGCAGCACCTTGCGGTTGGTGAGGGGGCGCATGTCCATGGCCATGGTCTAGCCGTCCCTCGCGACGCCGTCGAGACACGCGAACGGAACATTGCAAGAACAATAAGGTTGTGCTTTCATCACCCTCAGCGGGTATTCTGGAGGGTGAGAGATGAAGACGTTGAGGAAGGGGCTGGCCGTCGCGGCGACGCTGGGGCTGCTGGGAGCGGGGCTGGTCGTCCTGGGGGGCTGCGACAACGCCTCGGCGGTGGAGACGCGGGAACGGACGGCGTCCACGCCGCTGGCGGTCGCCGGTCCCGTGTCGGTCTCGGCCGAGACGACCACGACCGAGCCGGTCAAGCCGGCGGTGACCGGCAATCGGCGCGAGACGGTCGACGCCAAGATCGCCCGGCTCTACGACACCAACGGCGCGGACTTCGGGGCCAAATCGGCCGAGGACTATCTGGCCAAGGCCGCCGCCTTCACCGGCCGCCCGCCGCGCGACGCCGAGACGATCAAGCGTCCGAACGGCGACACCCTGATCTATCAGGCCTCGACCAACACCTTCGCGGTGACGGCTCGCGACGGCACGCCCCGCACCATGTTCAAGCCCCGGGGCGGCGCGGACTACTGGGCCGAGCAGAAGGCGGCGGCCCCGACCTTCGGCCAGCGTCGCCAATCGACGGGGGACGCCGGCTGATATAGAGGGCGGGGATCGACGCATCCGATCGCAGGACCCCGCCCGCATGGCCGACGCCAGGACGACACCGCCGCTGAAGACCGCCCTGATCTATGATTTCGACGGGACGCTGGCGCGCGGCAACATGCAGGAGGTCAGCTTCATCCCCTCGGTGGGCATGGACATCGGCGCCTTCTGGCAGGAGGCCGAGCGCCTGACCAAGGACGCCGACGGCGATGGCATACTGATGTACATGCAGCTGATGCTGCACCATGCGCGCCAGAACGGCGCCCCGGTGACGCGCGAGACCCTGCGCCAGCATGGCCAGGCCGTGGCCCTGTTCGAGGGGTTGAAGGACCTCAGCTGGTTCGAGCGGGTCAACGCCTTCGGCGCCCGCTACGGCCTGGAGATCGAGCACTATATCGTCTCCGCCGGCCTGGAGGAGATGATCGAGGGCACGCCGATCCGTCCGGCCCTGACCCACGTCTTCGCCTCCCACTACGTCTATGACGACAAGGGCGAGGCCGCCTGGCCGGCGGTGGGCGTCAACTACACCACCAAGACCCAGTATCTGTTCCGCATCAACAAGGGCGTGAACAACCATTGGGAGCACGAGCGGATCAACCACTTCATCCCCGACGACGAACGCCCCGTGCCGTTCGAGCGGATGATCTTCATCGGCGACGGCGACACCGACGTGCCGACCATGAAGATGATGCACACCAAGGGCGGCTTCTCCATCGCCGTCTATGACCCGCGCTCGAACGAGAAGGACCAGAAGAAGGTCTATTCGCTGATTTCCGAGGACCGGGTGAACTTCGTCGCCGCCGCCGATTACCGCGAGGGTTCGGCCCTGGACCTGATCGTCAAGGGCCTGGTCGGCCGTATCGCCATCAACGCCGGGACCATGCCGGCCGGACTTTAGCGCCCGCCGGCCCGCAGCCAGGCGTCGCGCGCGCCGGCCAATCGTCCCGGCGTCAGGCCGCGCAAAGAGGCGGCGCCGGCGTGGCTGACCCCCGCCTCCTGCCCCTTCTGCCAGACCACGGTCGCCGGATAGGCCAGGCCCGCCGACACATCGACGACCACCACCGACCGCGGCAGGGCCGCGCCCCGGTCGAGCCGCAGCCGCATCCCGCCCGCCGACAGGTCGGCGATGACGCAGGCCATCTCCAGGTCGGGCGCAGAGACCACGCCGCGTGCATTGGCGGTCTTTCTGGGCGCGCCGCGGCGGTCGGCGGGGGCGGGTTTCGATCCGAACAGGGCCATGATCTCAGGAACGCGCCAACCGCCCGACGGCGCCAACGGGGTTGCGCCGGTCATCCAGCGCCAGGATCAGATCGGCCCCGACCCCGCCCGCCAGCATATGCCGGGTCAGTCGCTCGTAGTGCTGGATGAAGTCGCCGAGCGCCGCGCGCCGCTCGGGCGTCAGGCGCTGGACGCCCATAAGGCCCGCCTCCTGCTCCGCCCGCCAGTCCAGCACCCGCTCGAACGCCGGCGCGCGCAGGAAGACCAGCGTGTCCAGCCGGGCGAAGGTTTCGGCGTAGTCGCCCGCCAGCCGCGCATTGACCGCTCGGCGCCACACCCCGTCGGGGTCGCGCACGCGCTCCAGGTCGTTGACCGGGGTCGCCAGGGCTTGCGCATCCTCGGGCGTCGCCCCCAGGCACCAGCCTTCGACCACCACCGCCCTGGGACGCCCGAGAAACACCGGCCAGTCGGCGCGCGGCGCGCGGTCGTCGGCCAGTTTGTCGAAGCGCGGCAGGGGCGTCTCGTCGCCTGGCCCCGCGCGCCGCAGACGGTCGATCACGGCGTTCAACAGGTTCAGGTCATGGGTCCCCGGCGGCCCGCGCACGGCGAACAGCGGATGGACCTGGGCCGCCAGCGCCCGCCGTTCCGCCTTGGTCAGATAGACGTCGTCCAGCGACAGGGCCGCGCAGTCGAACCGTTCGGCGACCGTCCGGGCCAGGGTGGACTTGCCCGACCCCTGCGATCCCGCGATCCCCAGAAGCGGCGGCGGCCCCGACGGATCGGCGCGGGCGATCCAGTCGCCGATCCTTTCGACCAGGTCGGACTCGACCCCGCCGGGATCGACCCGGCGCATCTCAGTGCTGGTTTTCGGGCAGGCGCACGACCAGGCCGTCCAGGGCGTCCGAGACGCGGATCTGGCAGGACAGGCGGCTGTTCGGCTCGACCTCCTCGGCGAAGTCCAGCATCGACTCCTCCATGGCGCTGGGCTTGCCCGTCGCCTCGCGCCAGGCCTCGTCGACATAGACATGGCAGGTGGCGCAGGCGCAGGCCCCGCCGCAGTCGGCGTCGATGCCGGGCACATTGTTGCGGATCGCGCCCTCCATGACCGAAAGGCCCGGCTTCACGTCCACGACGTGCTCGGTCCCGTCATGCTCGATATAGATAATCTTGGGCATTCCGAACGTCTTGCTTTTAGTCTGCGCTGAGATGTTGGCGGCTTAGCGCCTCATAGCCGCTGATTTGCGCCAAGGCGACCGCGGCCTGGGCGCGCGCAGCCTCGTCGGGGTCCTTTTCAGCCGCAATTTCAAACCACGTCTTGGCTTTCCCAAGCAATGCGACGTCAACTGGTCCCGCCGGAGTGTTGGGGACGGCCCGAATGAGGGCGGCGCGTCCGACCAACGACGCTGCATCAAGGCGCCCAGCAGCATAGGCCGCTTCAAACCACTTGCCGGCGCTTTCGAGATCGCGCTGCCCCCCCAAACCATTCCAGTCGAAAACCCCCAGGTTGAACAGCGCATTGCGCTGACCCTGGGCCGCCGCCAGGCCGTACCATCGCCGCGCCTCGACATAATCCCGCGGCACGAAGGTCCCTGCGCCGTAGTAGTCGCCCAGGTCGGTCTGTGCGTTGGGTTCTCCTGCATCGGCAGCTTCCCGGCAAAGGGCCATGCCGCGTGCGGGGTCTGCGGCCCCACCCTCACCCTTCGCGATCATATTGCCCAGCGCACATTTCGACTGGAGGAAACCGCCCTCAGCAGCGTTTTGGTACCAGACGCGCGCTTCTTCCAATCGACGATCCCCGTAAGCGCCTTCCCAGAGACATTGGGCGTAGTTGTGCGCCGCGCTGGCGCCCGCCTCGCGTGCGGCTCTAAAATGTTCGCAGGATCTTGGGCGATCACGGTTCACAACCCCGGTGGCCCCAGCGTAGATCTCACCGAGGACATCATGAGCGTTCAGATCGCCCGACGCCGCGAGCGCATTTAGGTCAGTGAGGGCTGGCTCAACTTCACCGGCCGCAATCTGACGTGCATAAGCCACCACACGCGGATCATAGGCTTCCGCCTGGATCGGCGCACGCGAAGTCATCCCAAGCACAATGGCCGCAGCCAAGCTTGGGAGGACCATCAGGCCGCCTGCTTCTTCCGGCTCGGCGCGACCATCAGCTTCTTCGTTTCGGCGATCGCCTTGGCAGGGTTCAGGCCCTTGGGGCAGACTTGGGCGCAGTTCATGATGGTGTGGCAGCGATAGAGCTTGAAGGGGTCCTCAAGGTCGTCCAGCCGCTTCTGGGTCGCGTCGTCGCGGCTGTCCGAGATCCAGCGATAGGACTGCAACAGCGCCGCCGGGCCGAGGTATTCTTCCTGGTTCCACCAGTAGCTGGGGCAGGAGGTCGAGCAGCAGGCGCACAGGATGCATTCGTACAGGCCGTCCAGCTTCTCGCGCTCGGCGGGGGTCTGGAGCCGTTCCTTCTCCGGGTCCGGCTCGTCGGACTGGAGGTAGGGCTGGATGGAGTCGTACTGGGCGTAGAACAGGCTCAGGTCCGTCACCAGGTCCTTGACCACCGGCTGGTGCGGCAGGGGCGAAATGGTGATGTTGGACGACTGGCATTCGTCCCAGCCCTTGGTGCAGGCCAGGCTGTTGCGCCCGTCGATGTTCATCGAGCAGGAGCCGCAGATGCCCTCGCGGCACGACCGGCGGAACGACAGGGTCGGGTCGATGGTGTTCTTGATGTGGATCAGGGCGTCCAGCAGCATCGGGCCGTGGTCGCCGGCCGGCACCTCATAGACATCCCAGCGCGGATCAGCGTCCACCTCGGGATCGTAGCGGTAGACCTTGTAGGTCTTGACGTCCTTGGACCCCGGCGCGGCCTTGAAGACCTTGCCCTTGGTCGGCTTGGAACCCCGGGGGAGAGTGAGCTGCACCATCTTAGTAAACCCGCGCCTTCGGCTCGATATACGAGACTTCGTCCGACATCGTATAGTTGTGCACCGGACGGTAATCGATCTGGACGCCCTCGCCCGGCCGCTTCCAGGCCAGGGTGTGCTTCATCCAGTTCACGTCGTCGCGGTCCGGATAGTCCTCGCGGGCGTGGGCGCCGCGCGATTCCGTGCGGTTCAGCCCGCCTTCGATGGTCACCATCGCCTGGGCGATCAGGTTGTCGTACTCCAGCGTCTCGACCAGGTCGGTGTTCCAGATCAGGCCGCGATCGGTGGTCTTGATGTCGGCCCCGGCGGCGTCGATGGCGCGCAGCTTGTTGACGCCTTCCTCCAGCGTCTTGCCGGTGCGGAACACCGCCGCGTCGGCCTGCATGGCGCGCTGCATCGACAGGCGCAGCTCGGCCGTCGGGGTCGAGCCGTCGGCATTGCGGAAGCGATCCAGCCGGGCCAAGTGGGCGTCGGTCTGGGCCTTGGAGGCCGACGGCACGGCCGAGGCCTTGTCCACCACCTCGCCGCAGCGCAGGCCGACGGCGCGGCCGAACACCACCAGGTCGGTCAGCGAGTTGGAGCCCAGGCGGTTGGCCCCGTGCACTGAGACGCAGGCCGCCTCGCCCACCGCCATCAGGCCCGGCACCACGCTGTCGGGATTTCCGTCGCGCAGCGTCAGCACCTCGCCGTGATAGTTCGTCGGAATGCCGCCCATGTTGTAATGGACGGTCGGCAGGACCGGGATCGGCTCCTTGGTCACGTCGACGCCGGCGAAGATCTTGGCCGATTCCGAAATGCCCGGCAGGCGCTGGTGCAGGATCTTGGGGTCCAGGTGGTCCAGGTGCAGGAAGATGTGGTCCTTGTTCGGGCCCACGCCCCGACCTTCGCGGATCTCGATGGTCATGGAGCGCGAAACCATGTCGCGCGGGGCCAGGTCCTTCACGGTCGGCGCATAGCGCTCCATGAAGCGCTCGCCCTCGGAGTTGGTCAGATAGCCGCCCTCGCCGCGCGCGCCCTCGGTGATCAGGCAGCCGGCGCCGTAGATGCCGGTGGGGTGGAACTGGACGAACTCCATGTCCTGCAACGGGAGGCCGGCGCGCAGCACCATGGCGTTGCCGTCGCCGGTGCAGGTGTGGGCGCTGGTGGCGCTGAAATAGGCGCGGCCGTAGCCGCCGGTCGCCAGCACCACCATCTTGGCGCGGAACTGGTGAAGCTGGCCGTTGTCCAGTTGCAGGGCCGTGACGCCGGTGCAGGCGCCGTCCTGCATGATCAGGTCCAGGGCGAAATATTCGACGAAGAACTTCACCTCGCGGCGCACCGACTGGCCGTACAGGGTGTGCAGGATGGCGTGGCCGGTGCGGTCGGCGGCGGCGCAGGTGCGCTGAACCGGGCCTTCGCCGAAGTTGCGGGTCATGCCGCCGAAGGCGCGCTGGTAGATCTTGCCCTCGTCGGTGCGCGAGAAGGGCACGCCCCAGTGTTCCAGCTCATAGACCGCCTTGGGGGCGTTGCGGACCAGATATTCGATGGCGTCCTGGTCGCCCAGCCAGTCCGACCCCTTGACGGTGTCGTACATATGCCATTGCCAGCTGTCCTCGCCCATGTTGCCGAGCGAGGCCGAGATGCCGCCCTGGGCCGCCACGGTGTGGGAGCGGGTCGGGAAGACCTTGGTCACGCAGGCGACCTTCAGCCCCTGCTGGGCGGCGCCCAGCGCGGCGCGCAGGCCCGAGCCGCCGGCGCCGACGACGACGACGTCGTATTCGTGATCGATGAGTTCGTAAGCAGCCATTACGGTGATCAGGCTCCGAAGCCGGCGGGCAGCGGCGCGGAACCCAGCGCCAGCCGCGTGATGAAGAAGACGCTGGCCGCCGCCAGCACCAGGCAGATCAGGTTCAGCAGGACGATCAGCGCCGCCTTGGTCCCCGGCTTGTGGATGTAGTCCTCGATGATGACCTTCCAGGCCAGGCTGGCGAAGCCGAAGAAGACCACCGCCGTCAGGCCCAGCAGCACCGCGTTCAGCCCATTGGCGAACCAGGCCATGACGGTCTCGTAGGATGCGCCCGCCAGGGTGAAGGCGGTCGAGGCCAGCCAGACGCCCAGCGGCATCAGGATCAGCAGGGCGACGCGTTCGGTCGCCCATTCGCTGGCGCCGTGACGCTCGGAAATCTTGACGTTGTTCTTGAATTTCGCGGCGCCGCTCACAGCGAGACCCTCCCCGTGGCGAACAGGACGACCCAGAACAGCACCGCCAGCGGGACCGGCGCCCAGACCGCGATGTTGGACAACAGAGTCGCCGACTTCAGCGTCAGGCCCGCGCCCGTGTCGTTGGTCAGGTGGCGCCCGCCGTTCAGGATGAAGGAGAACAGCACCACCGTCAGGCCGAAACCGACGATCAGGCCCAGCGGCGAGGCGGCGCAATCCAGCACGCAGCCATAGACGTCCGGCCCGAAGGCCAGGGCCGCCAGCCAGCCTGTCAGGATGACCATGCCCACGCTGGCCGCGATGATGGTGGCGCGGAACAGGATCGAGGCCGTCATGGTGACGTGCCAGCGCCAGACTTCCATGTGCGGCGAAAGGGGAGTCCGGTGACCGTTCGGCTGGACGACGAAACGGCCGGTGTGGTCGTCGCGCGCATCCCCCGAACTCGAGTTGGGATGAGTCATGCGAATGGTTCTCAAAAGCGAATGAATTCAATCGCCGTGTGCGGTTGCGAAGGCTTTTGTGACCCCAGGGCGGCGGTGTCAACGGAGGTCGTCCAACATCGGCCCCGAACCGGCCACCAAGCGGCGCCGTATCGGCCGTGGAGGCGGAATCACGATTTCGCGCGCGGTCGATCCGGACCTAGGCGCCGGGCGCCGACATTTGGCAGGGTAAGCCCATGATCTGGCTCGCCTTCGCATCCGTCCTGAGTTCCGCCCCTTCGCTCCAGACGCCGTACGGCCAGTTGGACGCCACGCCCGAGACCTATCGGACGCCGGCGATCCGCCCGTTCGAGCCGCCCTCCGATTTCGGCCGCGAACAGGCCCAGGGCGACGGCGACGCCGTATTGCACCGCCGTCCCCTGACCGCGCCGGTCACGGTCGAGGCCTACGCTGGCGAGTACGAGCCCAGCCCGACCGACGGCGAGGCCGCCTACGACCAGGGCGTCAGCCAGGCCGAGATCGACACCGACCGCCGCATGGGACCGCTCGACGGCCGCTGGCATGTGTCCGGCGCCGACGGAAGGCCGCTGTTCTCGCTGGCCCTGACCGATCGGGGCGAAGGCCGTCGGGTCGAGGGGGCCTGGCGCTGGCTGGACGCGCCCCAGGCCGTGACCCGCGCCGGCATGGCCGGTCCGGCGGCGGCGAGCGGCGACGGCGTGGTCATCCCGGCCGCGGGCGGCGAACTGCATCTTCACCCCGCCGGGGCAGGCTGGACCGGCGCCTTCGTCCAGAACGGCCGCAGCCATGCGGTGACCCTGTCGCGCGCCGGCTGAGGCTGGCAGGGCGTGATCCGTCACTCTATATGTGACGAATGACACAGTTGAAGCCCCGTCCCGTCCTTCGCCTGCATCCCGCCATCCGCGACGACATCGGCGACCTGGTCACGCGCCGCCCGGTGCCGGGGCCGGGCCTGGACCAGGTCGATCCCTTCCTGTTCCTGAACCACCATGGGCCGCAGACCTATGCGCCGGGCAACGCCGGCCTGCCGTTCGGGCCGCACCCGCACCGAGGCTTCGAGACCGTCACCTTCATCCTCAACGGCGAACTGGCCCACAACGATTCCGGCGGCGGCGAGAGCGTCATCGCGGCGGGCGGCGTCCAGTGGATGACCGCCGGCTCGGGCCTGATCCACGCCGAACTGTCGCCGGCGTCGTTCAAGCGCGACGGCGGTCCGATGGAGGTCCTGCAGCTGTGGGTCAACCTGCCGTCGCGGCTGAAGATGACGGCGCCGAACTACATCGGCCTGCAGGTGCCGGACATTCCGAGCTTCACCACCGAGGCGGGCGTCACGGTCGAGCCCGTCTCCGGCGAATGGCTGGGCCGGCCGGCGCCGATCCGGTCGCTGATCGACATCCATCTGGCCGTGCTGCGCCTGCCGTCCGGCGCCCGGTTCGAGGCGCCGGTCGCGCCGGGCCGCAACGTCTTCCTCTACATCGTGAAGGGCGAGGTCTCGGTCGCCGGGACCGTCGTGCCGCAATGGAACCTGGCGGCGCTGGGCGACGGCGAGGCGGTCGAGATCACGGCGGCCTCGGACGCGGTGGTCCTGCTGGGCCACGCCGAGCCCATCGGCGAGCCGGTCTTCAGCCACGGCCCCTTCGTCATGAACACCCGCGAGGAAATCATCCAGGCGGTCCAGGACTATCAGGCCGGCAAGTTCGGCCCGCCGCCGAGGGTTTAATCCTCCCTCTCTCCTCGTCATCCTCGGCACAGGGCCCAGGATGACGAAAGAAGGCGCGAACACCGCCTCGGTCCGGGATGATGCGTTCCCCCGCAAAACCCTATATGACGCCGGTTCCTTGCGACGCCCGAGCCGAAGACACGCCCCAATGCCCAGCCTGAACGAGATCCGCTCCACCTTCCTCGACTATTTCGCGGCCGACGGCCACGAGAAGGTGCATTCGGCTCCGTTGGTGCCGCAGAACGACCCGACCCTGCTGTTCGTCAACGCGGGCATGGTGCCGTTCAAGGACTATTTCACCGGCGCGTCCAAGCCGCCCTATCCGCGCGCGACCAGCTCGCAGAAATGCGTCCGCGCGGGCGGCAAGCACAACGACCTGGACAATGTCGGCTATACCGCGCGCCACCTGACCTTCTTCGAAATGCTGGGGAACTTCTCCTTCGGCGACTATTTCAAGGAACACGCCATCGACCGGGCGTGGAAGCTGGTGACCCAGGACTTCGGCCTGGACCCCAAACGCCTGCTGGTCACCGTCTATATCGACGACGACGAGGCCTTCGACATCTGGAAGAAGGTCACGGGCTTCTCGGACGACAAGATCATCCGCATCGCCGGCAGCGACAACTTCTGGGCCATGGGCGACTCAGGCCCCTGCGGCCCCTGCACCGAAATCTTCTGGGATCATGGCGACAGCGTGCCCGGCGGCCCTCCCGGCTCGCCGGACGAGGACGGCGACCGGTTCGTGGAGATCTGGAACAACGTCTTCATGCAGTTCGAGAAGGAGAACGACCAGATCGTTCGCAAACTGCCCAAGCCCAGCGTCGATACCGGCATGGGGCTGGAGCGGATCACCACCGTGCTGCAGGGCGTGCATTCGGTCTATGAGACCGACCTGTTCAAGACCCTGATCGCCGCGTCCGAAGACGCCACCTCGACCCGGGCCGAGGGCGAGCGCAAGCCGTCGCACCAGGTCATCGCCGACCACCTGCGTTCGTCGTCCTTCCTGATCGCGGACGGGGTGACGCCGTCCAACGAAGGCCGGGGCTATGTCCTGCGCCGCATCATGCGCCGCGCCATGCGCCACGCCCACCTGCTGGGGGCCAACGACCCGCTGATGCACCGGCTGGTCCCGACCCTGGTGGCCGAGATGGGCGACGCCTATCCCGAACTGGCCCGCGCCCAGCCCTTCATCGAGGACACGCTGAAGCAGGAGGAGATCCGCTTCCGCACCACGCTGGGGCGCGGCATGGCCCTGTTCGACACGGCGGTTCAGGGCTTCCGGCCCGGCGACATGCTGGACGGCCAGACCGCCTTCACCCTGTCCGACACCTATGGCTTCCCGCTGGACCTGACCCAGGACGAGGCGCGCCGTCGCGGCTTCTCGGTCAATGTCGATGGCTTCGAGGCGGCCATGGCCGAACAGCGCCAGCGGTCGCGCGAGCACTGGAAGGGCTCGGGCCAGACGGCCAACACCAACGAATGGCTGGCGATCCGCGACCGGATGGGGCCGACCGTCTTCACCGGCTATGACAATATCGAGGGCTCGGGCGAGGTCCTGGCCATCATGAACGGCGGCTCGCCCGTAGAGGCGGCCGAGGCTGGCGACATCGTCGAGGTCCTGTTCGACACGACGCCCTTCTACGCCGAGAGCGGCGGCCAGGCGGGCGACAACGGAACTCTCGAATGGCCGGACGGAGACGCCGAGGTCATCGACGTCAAGAAGCACGCCGGCGACCTGCATGTGCTGACGGTCCAGGTCACGGCCGGCCGTCTGGAGATCGGGACCCGCGCGGCTCAGCTGGTCGACGCCGAGAAGCGCCGCACGACGCGCGCCAACCACTCCGCCGCCCACCTGCTGCATACGGCGCTGAAGAACGTGCTGGGCCCGGCGGTGGCGCAGAAGGGCCAGCTGGTCGATTCCGAACGCACCCGCTTCGACTTCAGCCACAACGCCCCCGTGACCGAGGACGAACTGGCCGCCATCGAGGCCGAGGTCAACGCCGTGATCCGCCAGAACGTCCCGGCGGAAACGAAGCTGATGGCGCCCCAGGCCGCCATCGAGGCCGGCGCCATCGCCCTGTTCGGCGAGAAGTACGGCGACGAGGTCCGCGTGCTGACGCTGGGCCGGTCGCTGACGTCCGACAACGCGCCCTATTCGGTTGAGCTGTGCGGCGGCACCCACGTCGCCCGCACCGGCGACATCGGCCTGTTCAAAGTGGTGCAGGAAACCGGCGTCGCCGCGGGCGTGCGTCGCATCGAGGCCCTGACCGGCGAGGCTGCGCGCCTCTATCTGGAAGGCCAGGCCAAGGTCGCGCGCGGCCTCGCCCGCGACTTCAAGGTCCAGCCCGCCGACGTGCCCGCCCGCGTCGAGGGCCTGAGCGCCTCGGTCAAGGCGCTGGAGAAACAGGTCGCCGACCTGAAGAAGCAGCTGGCGCTCGGAGGCGGCGCCGGCCTCAGCGCTGCGCCTGAAGAGGTGGGCGGCGTCAAGCTGATCGCCCGCGTCCTGGACGGGGTGGACGGCAAGGGCCTGCGCGGCGTGGCCGAGGACTTCAGGAAACAGGTCGGCTCGGGCGTCGTCGCCCTGATCGGCGTGACCGAGGGCAAGGCGGCGGTCACCGTCGCGGTCACCTCCGATGTCGCTGGCCGCATCAACGCCGCCGACCTGGCGCGTGCGGCGGTCCTGGCCATGGGCGGCCAGGGCGCGGGCGGCAAGCCCGACTTCGCTCAAGGCGGCGCCCCGGACGGCTCCAGGGCCGAAGACGGCCTGGCCGCGATCCGGTCGGCCCTGACGGCCTGACCCCGCGTCTCCTCCCTGTCGCGAAGCGATGGGGAGGAGGATCGGCGGCGAAGCCGTCGAGACGGAGGGAATCTTCGCCTCATCGCAGGCGCCCGAGAGGTTTCAAGAGCCCCTCCACCGCCTGCGGCGGTCCCGCTCCCCGCGATGCGGGGAGGAGACGCCCGCCATCCTAATTCTGAAAACGAAGTCTTTGGATTTCAGCGGCTTCGCGCTTCATTGCGGCGATCGACCTATCGGTGTTCCGGAATGCCCTATAATGGGCGTTCGGTCTTTGACATCGCCAGCCCCGCCACAGTTATTGGACTCTTGGACTCATTGGACTGTTTTTTATTGGAGTCCAATAAGGCGCCGACCGCGCCTCAGCCCATCGGGTCGGGCGTCAGGTCCACCCCCGCCAGCTTCCAGGCGAACGGTCCGCGCCGTTCCATGATCAGCACCAGGGCGTCGTCGGGCCGGTCGCGCCGCGTCAAGGTCACCGTGAAGGTGTTCATCCCGCGATAGGCCCAGGCCTGGTGCAGCCTGTCCTTGGGCTCGGCCGGCGTGTCCGGCGATGGGACCGGGCGTTCCGGTTCGGGCTTTTCGCCCGACCGCACCATGGCCGCGATGGCCTGGGGCGTAACGAAGTTGTCGACCGCCCCGTCCACCAGCGATGGCGCGATCAGCATGCCCAGGGCGGTCAGGCCGGCGTCGCCCCGCGCCCGATCGCGGATTTCCAGCGCCGCCCGTGCGTTCAGCTCGCTCTTCAGGCTGGCGCGGAAGGCGGGGAAGTCGACCTGGCGTTCCAGCCCGGCCGCATCCCCCGTCCGCGCCGCCCGGATCAGCGCCTGGGCCGCAACGAAAGGCGACACGAACAGGGCGATCACGACGCCCGCGACGACGGCGATCAGCAGTCCGGTCAGGATCTTGCGGGTCATGAATACTCCTTGCCGAGCCAACGCGGGGGGACGAACACCGGTTGCTTCACGACTTCGGCTGGACGACGACAGCCGAGGTCACTCCGTCCGGCAGGCCGATCTGGACCAGTTTCCATTCGAAGGGTCCGCGCCGCTCGAAGGTGAAGATGGTGCGTGATCCGCCCGCATCCTCCACCGCCATCCGCACCCGGTTCACGCCCCAGAAGACCGGCTGCGGCCAGGGCTTGCGAACCTTGGGCCCGGCGGCGGCGGTCGTGGTCCACTGGCTGGCGTGGCGCCCCTCGCCGCGCGTCAGGGCCGACAGCGCCGCCGGGGTCAGATAGGAATCGACGTCCGGCGCCCGAACGATCGGATTCTGCTGCAACTGGTGGCGAAAGGCGCCGATCGGGTCTTCCAGAAAGGACGGCGCCGGCGCCATCGCCTCGGGCCGTCCGGTCAGCTGCGGCCGCAGCGACTGGCGCACGGCGGAGAAGTCGATCAGCCGCGTCAGCCCCTGCACGTCGCTGGCCTCGGCCGCCGAACGGATGGCGAAGAAGCTCACCGCCGGCGCGGCGAAGAAGGCGACCGCCGCGAACGCCAAGGCCGCCAGGACCAGATTGCCGAAGATACGCTTCACCCGAACTCCTCACGTCCCGCCGATCATGCACGGCTTTGCCCCCGGCACAACGAAAAGCCCCGCCGGATCGCTCCGGCGGGGCCAAATCAATCCTTCCCCGTGAAGCGCAGCGGAACGGGGGAGGGGGACCGCGAAGCGGTGGAGGGGGCGGAAGCCTCGCCTACCTTTACAGATGCAGTCCCGGGCCTTGGCTGGGATACCGTGCGGCGTCCGCCCCCTCCACCACGCTGCGCGCGGTCCCCCTCCCCCGCTGACGCGGGGGAGGATCGTCCTTAACCGACGTCCGGCAGGGCGGCCTTCAGGTTCTCGGCGACCTTGTCCAGGAAGCCCTCGGTGGTCAGCCAGCCCTGCTGATCGCCGACCAGCAGCGCCAGGTCCTTGGTCATGTAGCCCGCCTCGACGGTGTCCACGACCACCTTCTCCAGGGTCTCGGCGAAGACGCCCAGGGCTTCGTTGCCGTCCAGCTTGGCGCGGTGCTTGAAGCCACGCGTCCAGGCGAAGATCGAGGCGATGGAGTTGGTTGAGGTGGCCTCGCCCTTCTGGTGCTGGCGATAGTGGCGGGTCACGGTGCCGTGGGCGGCCTCGGTCTCCAGCACCTTGCCGTCCGGCGTCATCAGGACCGAGGTCATCAGGCCCAGCGAGCCGAAGCCCTGCGCCACCACGTCCGACTGCACGTCGCCGTCGTAGTTCTTGCAGGCCCAGACGAAGCCGCCCGACCACTTGATCGCGGCCGCGACCATGTCGTCGATCAGGCGGTGCTCATAGGTCAGGCCGCGCGCCTTGAATTCCTCGGCGTATTCGGCGTCGAACACCTCCTGGAAGATGTCCTTGAAGCGGCCGTCATAGGCCTTCAGGATCGTGTTCTTGGTCGACAGATAGACCGGATAGTTGCGCGCCAGGCCGTAGGCGAAGCTGGCGTGGGCGAAGTCGCGGATCGAGTCGTCCAGGTTGTACATGCCCATGGCCACGCCCGAGCCGGGGAACTGGAACACCTCGTGCTCGATCTCCTGGCCGTCGTCGCCGACGAACTTGATCGTCAGCTTGCCGGGACCGGGGACCAGGAAGTCGGTGGCCTTGTACTGGTCGCCGAAGGCGTGGCGGCCCACGACGATGGGCTGGGTCCAGCCAGGCACCAGGCGCGGCACGTTCGAGCAGATGATTGGCTCGCGGAACACCACGCCGCCCAGGATGTTGCGGATGGTGCCATTCGGCGACTTCCACATCTTCTTCAGGCCGAACTCCTGCACCCGGGCCTCGTCGGGGGTGATGGTGGCGCATTTCACGCCGACGCCGTGCTTCTGGATGGCGTGGGCGGCGTCGACCGTCACCTGGTCGTCGGTGGCGTCGCGGTGCTCCATGCCCAGGTCGTAATAGTCCAGCTCCAGGTCCAGGAACGGGAAGACCAGCTTGTCCTTGATCATCTGCCAGATGATGCGGGTCATTTCGTCGCCGTCGATATCGACGATGGGGTTTTCGACCTTGATCTTGGCCATGCGCGGCTGCCTCTGCATTCGGGGGGAAGAAATATCGTGGCGGCGGTATAGCGGGGCTCCGCGCCGGCGCAAACCCCGGCGGCCGTTAACCCTGCCTCGAAATGGCCCCCTGCGGCGACGCTGAACCTTTCGGACCGTCGCGGACTTTTCCCGGCCTAGCGACCACGGGGGCCATGGCCATGACGGAAGATATCCGACAGCTCGTCGCGGAATGGATCGACCGCTTCGGCGAACCGCCCAGCATCATCCACGAGGAACTGATGCGCGTCTTGCTCGCTGAAACGGATGCGGCCAAGCTGACGCCGCTCAACTGACGCGACGCCGGGAACGGAACACGATGACGCGAATGGGGAATTCGGCGCGGCTGCTGGCCGCGGCTGGTCTGGCGGCGCTCGCGGCGTCATGCGGACGGGGCGAGGGCGACAGGAAGGCGCCGCCCACGCCGCCCGCCTCCGGAACGCCGGTCGTCGCCGCCCCTTCGGAACCGGCGGTCGCCCTGTCCGCCAAATCCGAGCGCAAGACTTTCCGCGACTGGAAGGCCAGTTGCGACAACGGCGCGGCCTGCACCGCGATCGCGCCCTCGGTCGTGGACGGCCGGGGCTGGCTGCTGGTCAGGATCGCGCCCGAGCCGACGGCGGTCCCTGAGGTGCTGATTGGCGTCTGGACCCAGGACAGCGAGAAACTGGCCGCGACCGCCCCCATCGCCCTGAAGATCGACGGCCGCGCCTTCCGCACCGAACGGGTGGCCGACACCGACATTCCCACCGCGCGCGTCGTCGGGGCCGAGGCGCTCGGCGCGGTGAGGGCCTTGGCGAGCGGGCGGGCCGCGACCGCGACGGCGGGAGGCGACGTCGTCACCCTGTCGCTCAGCGGCGGTTCCGCCAGCCTGTTGTGGATCGACGAACGGCAGGGGCGGCTGGATACGCCCGGCGCCCTGGTCCGGGTGGGCCAGCGGACCGCCTCGGTCCAGCCGCCCGCCCTGCCCCAGGTCGCGGCCGCCCCGGCGGTGGCGCAGGGGTCGTTCGGCGACAGCGGCCAGATCCTGCCCAAGTCGATCACCATCCTGCCCGCCGCCCGCGCCTGCCTGGCGGACAGCGCCAATCCCAGCGTCCGCGACATGGTCTTTTCGGCCAAGCTGGGCCCGCAGCAGGAGCTGTGGGCCGTGCCGTGCGGCGCCGGCGCCTATAATATCAGCTTCGACCTCTATCTCACCGGTCCCGATGGCGTGGGTCCGGTGCGCGCCGCCCTGCCCCAGGCCGACGGCGCGACGACGGCCAGCGTCGTCAACGCCCGCTACGATCCCGACAGCCGCACCCTGGTCGCCTTCAACAAGGGGCGCGGCATCGGCGACTGCGGCGTCGCCCAGACCTGGGCCTGGACGGGCCGCGCCTTCGCCCTGGTGCTGGAGCAGGAGATGGAGGACTGCATCGGCCTGCCGCCCGACGAATGGCCCGTCAGCTGGCGCAGCCGGTGACCGACCCCGAGGTCCTGATCGTCGGCGCGGGACCGGCGGGACTGACGGCGGCGACCTATCTGGCCCGGTTCCGGCGACGGGTCCTGATCATCGACGGGGGCGAGCCACGCGCGGCCTGGATACCCCTCAGCCACAATATGCCGGGCTTTCCGGCCGGCATCGGCGGCGAGGACATGTTGAAGCGGATGCGCGTCCAGGCCCAGGAGTACGGCGCCATCATCGCGCCCGGCTGGGTCGAGAGGCTGGCGCGCGACGGCGACGGCTTCACGGCCTCGGTCGAGGGGCGTTCAATCCCGGCGCGGGCGGTCCTTCTGGCCACGGGCGTGGTCGACCACCACCCCGACCTGCCGGGCGTCGAACGCGCGGTGCAGCGGTCGCTGGTGCGCATCTGCCCGATCTGCGACGGCTATGAGGCGACCGACAAGGCCGTGGCGGTCATCGGCGACAGCGACATGGGCGCGCGCGAGGCCGCCTTCCTGCGCACCTATTCCGACCGGGTCAGCCTGATCCACGTCGGCCCGCCGGGCGCCCTGACCCGCCAGGACGAACTGGCCCGGCTGGGCGTCGAACTGATCGTCGCGCCGCTGGAGACCGTCGCCCTGGAACGGGACCGGATCACCGCCCTGGGCTGGAACGGGCGGACGCGGACCTTCGACCTGGTCTATTCGGCCCTGGGCGCCTCGCCGAACGCCGAACTGGCCCGAGCGCTCGACGTGCGCCTGGCCGACGACGGCCGGCTGGAGGTCGATCTGCACCAGGCGACCAGCCTGCCCGGCCTCTACGCCGCCGGCGACGTGGTGCGCGGCCTCAACCAGATCGCCGTCGCCACCGCCGAGGCGGCGGTCGCCGCCACGGCCATCCACAACCGCCTGCGCCAGGCCGACGGCATGACGGTGGCGGACTAGGCCCTGGACGCCGTCCAGCCGTCCATGATCCCCTCCAGCACCGACAGCGGCAGGGCGCCGTTCTCCAGCACCTTGTCGTGGAAGGCGCGCAGGTCGAAACCGGGGCGGCCTTCCGCCTCCTTGCGCAGGCGGGCGATGACGGTGTGGCCGACCTTGTAGGCGCAGGCCTGGCCGGGCCAGACGCAATAGCGGTTGATCTCGCTGTTCGAGGCGTCCAGCGGCTTGGCGCCCGAGGCCGCCATGTAGTCGACCGCCTGTTCCCGGCTCCAACGCTCGGAATGGACGCCGGTGTCGACCACCAACCGCACCGCCCGGAACAGATAGGACATCAGGAAGCCGACACGGCCCAGCGGATTGTCCGCATAGACGTCCAGGTCGTTGGCGGCGACCGCCTCGGCGTACAGGGCCCAGCCCTCGCTATAGGCCGAGAAACCGCCCGCCCGGCGCCATTGCGGCAGTTCGCCGGACTCGCGCTGCAGGGCGACCTGCAGATGGTGGCCCGGCGAGGACTCATGATAGGTCAGGGTCGGCAAGGCGAAACGGGGCCAGTTCCCGCTGTCGCGCAGGTTGATATAATAGGCGCCAGGCCGCGACCCATCCAGCGGCGGTCCCTGGTAATAGCCGCCCGGCGCGCCCGACTGGATCGACGGCGGCACACGGCGGATCTCCACGTGGGACCGGGGCAGGCGGCCGAACACCTGCGGCAGCCTCGGCTCCAGATCGGCGACCAGCTGGTTCAGCCAGGCCAGCAACTCTTCCTTGCCCGCATCGGTGTTGGCGAACAGCTGGGCCGGCTCGGCGTTCAGCGCCTGAATCCGTTCCCCGACCGTGCCCTGGGTATAGCCCTGCGATTTCAGGATGGCGTCGATCTCGGCGCTGATCTCGGCGACCTGTTCTCGGCCCAGCGCATGGATTTCCCTGGCGGTCAGGGTCGTGGTCGTATTGGACCTGAGGCCGGCGGCGTAGAAGGCTTCGCCGTCCGGCAGCCGCCATATGCCAGCGTCATGCACGGCCTGCGGACGCAAGGCCTCGATGGCCGCGACCTGGCGGGCCAGAGCGGGCCTGACCTGCTGATCGACGATGGCCGCACTCCGCGCCTCATAGCCGGACAGGTTCAACGCCTCCGTCTTGCGGACCAGGGACTTGATCATGGCCATGTCGGCGGCGGGCGTATCGTGCAGGGTGCGGATCTGCGGCAGCATCCGGTCGATGATGAAGTCGGGCGGGATCACCCCCAGGCGGGCGTCCTCGCGGATCTTGGCGGTCTCGCCATCCAGCACGCCGGCGAAGGCTTCCAGCCGCGCCAGGAAGGCGTCGGCGCCGCTGGCGTCGTCGATCCGATGCTGGTTGTCCATGAAGTCGGGCACGCTGAAATAGGCGCCCGACAGCTGGGTCACGACATAGGGCGAGGGACGGCCCGGTCCCGCGCCATAGGCGAACCGGGACGTCTGGGCCGCCGTCTCGCGCGCGAAGGCGGCGATCGCGTAGTTCAAACCGCCCGCCTGGGACAGGCCCGTCCGGTCGAAGGCCCTGAGCTGATCCCAGCGGCTGACGGCCTTTTCGCGGTCCTTGCGGATGGCGTCCGGCCCCGCCTCGCTGAGCCTGGCCGACAGGCCGGCGCGCGCGCCCCTGTCCAGACCCAGGTTGGTGGCCCGCTCGGGACCGTCGTCGATATCCGCCTCGAACCAGCCGTCCAGAAGCGCGTTCAGACGCCCGTCGGCGTCGGTGGAAGCCGCGTGGGCCAGGCCCGGCGCGGCTGCGGCCGTAGCGGCGGCGGCGGTCAGCAGAAGACGGCGACGGTCGATCATTCGATAACTCCGCGAGACGGCGCCACGGCAGGCGCGCGCGTCATTGTGGCCCACGGACCGACCTGTCCGCAAACGTCCGGGCCTGTCAGGCCTTGGCCGCGACCCAGCCATCCACGATCCGCTCCAGAACCGAAAGCGGCACGCCGCCGGCGGACAGCGCGGTGTCGTGGAAGCCCTTGAGGTCGAAACGGTCGCCCAGGGCGGTCCTGGCCTTTTCGCGCAGGCGGACCCATTCGTTGTGGCCGACCTTGTAGGCGCAGGCCTGGCCGGGCCAGCCGCAATAGCGTTCGACCTCGGAGGTCGCCGCGCCCTCCTGGTCGCCATAGGCCTCCATCATGTAGCGGATGCCTTCCTCGCGGCTCCAGCCCTTGGAATGGATGCCGGTGTCCACCACCAGCCGGGCCGAGCGGAACATCAGCGACTGCAGATAGCCGATCCGGCCCACGGGATCGTCCTCATAGGCGCCCAGTTCGTCGGCCAGCTGTTCGGCGTACAGGCCCCAGCCTTCGACATAGCTGGAGAAGAAGACCAGGTTCATCAGCATCGGCGCCTCGCCGCTTTCCTGCTGCAGGCTGATCTGCAGGTGATGGCCCGGCGTCGCCTCGTGATAGGTCAGGGTCGGCAGGGTCCAGCTGGGCCATTCCGAGGTGTCCTTCAGATTGATCCAGTAGATGCCCGGCCGCGTCCCATCCAGGCTGGGCGGATTGTAATAGCCCATGGAGGCGCCGGCCTCGATCTCGGGCGGGACGCGCTTGATCTGGACGGTCGCCTTGGGCAGGCGGCCGAAGGCGTTCGGCAGCCGGGCCTGCATGGCCGCCATCTGCTGGTTCAGCTTGTCGATCAGCTGCGCCTTGCCGGCGTCGGTGTCGGGATAGACGTATTTCGGATCGTCCCCCAGGGCCTTGATCCGCTGGGCGACCGAGCCCTGCGTCAACCCTTGCGCCTTCAGCAGTTCGTCGGCGCGGGCGGACAGTTCGGCCATCTGGTCCAGGCCGGTGCGGTGGATCTCGTCGGCCGTCAGCCGGGTGGTGGTGATATAGTGCAGGCTGTTGGCGTAATACTGCTCGCCCTGCGGCAGGCGGCGCACCGAGGCGTCGTGGCCGGCGGTCGGCAGGGTCGCCTTCAGCAAGGCGTTCTGCGCCGCCAGGGCCGGATAGACGCGGCTGGTCAGCAGCCGTTCGACCTGGGCGCCCCAGTCGCCGGTCAGCCCCTTGTCGCGCGCGCGGCCGACGACGGACTCGACCATGGGCGAGGCGGCGGCGGCCGTGGCCAGGATGCCGTCCTGCTGGCCGATGGTCTTGGCCAGGATGAAGTCGGGCGGGACGACGCCCCGGGCGAAGTCCTCCTTCACCCGCTCGGTTTCGGCGGTCAGGACGTCGGCGAAGGCGTCGATGCGGGCGACATAGGCGTCGGCGTCCGCCGTCGTCTCGATGGTGTGCTGGTTGGCCAGGAAGTCGGGCGTGGACTGATAGGCGCCGCCCTGCTGGCTGACCCGATAGATGGCAGGCCAGCCGCCCTGGCCGTAGGGAATGTCGAAGGTAGCGATGACCGCGTCGAGGTTGGCCGTCAGGCTGTCGTGATAGGCGCCGTCCTGGGCGTCCATCGCCGCGCGGTCCATGGTCGCCAGGGTGGCGCGCTGGGCGCGGGTGAAGGCGCGCTGTTTCTCCTCTTCCTCCAGGGTCGGCGCGGTCAGCTGCGACTTGGCGGCGGCGCGGGCGCCCTTGTCCAGGCCGAAGGCGGTGACCGTCTCGGGGCTGAGGTCCAGCGTCGCCTCGAAGGTCTCGTCCATGAAGGCCTTCAGCGTCGCCTTGGCCGAGGCGGCGTCGCCCCCCGCGCTCGCAAGGACGGGTCCGCCCACGGCGGCGAGGCCGGCGCCGGCGGCGACGGTCTGAAGAAGACGGCGGCGATCGATCATCATTCGGCTCCGGTGAAACCGGGCCAATGGACCCCCGCGCCGCCGACGCCGCAAGTGAAATCGCCGCAAGGTCCCCTTCGTCGCCGGCCAGGAAAAAGGCCCGGCGGATCGCTCCGCCGGGCCTCTTCAGCTCAAGTTCGAGGTCGCTTAGTCGCGACGGCGACGGCCGCGGTCGCCGCCGCGATCGCCGTTGCCTTCACGCTTGGGACGGCCGCCGGTGTCGTCCGACAGCGGGGCCTCGCCGCGTTCGGCGCGTTCGGCGTTGATCTTGTCGGTGATGTCCTCGCCGGTTTCCTGATCGACGACCTTCATCGACAGCTTGGTCTTGCCGCGATCGTCGAAGCCCAGGAACTTGACCTTGACCTCCTGGCCTTCCGACAGGACGTCGGCCGGGTTGGCGACGCGTTCCAGGGCGATCTGGGACACGTGGACCAGGCCGTCCTTGGCGCCGAAGAAGTTCACGAAGGCGCCGAAGTCGACGACCTTGACGACCTTGCCGGTGTAGATGGTCCCGACTTCCGGCTCCGAGGCGATGGACTGGATCCAGGCCTTGGCGGCGTCGATCTTCTCCTGGTCGTTGGCGGCGACCTTGATGGTGCCGTCGTCGCCGATGTCGATCTTGGCGCCGGTCTTTTCGACGATCTCGCGGATCACCTTGCCGCCCGATCCGATCACTTCACGGATCTTGTCGACCGCGATCTTGATGGTCTCGATCTTGGGCGCGTGCTCGCCCAGTTCGGCGCGCGGCGCGTCCATGGCCTTGGACATCTCGTCCAGGATGTGGAGGCGGCCGGCCGAGGCCTGGGTCAGGGCCTGCTTCATGATCTCCTCGGTGATGCCGGGGACCTTGATGTCCATCTGAAGGCTGGTGATGCCTTCCGACGTGCCGGCGACCTTGAAGTCCATGTCGCCCAGGTGGTCTTCATCGCCCAGGATGTCCGACAGGATGGCGAACTCGCCCGACGGCTCCAGGATCAGGCCCATGGCGATGCCCGAGACCGGACGGACCAGCGGCACGCCGGCGTCCATCAGGGCCAGCGACGAACCGCAGACGGTGGCCATCGAGGACGAGCCGTTCGACTCGGTGATCTCCGACACCAGGCGGATGGTGTAGGGGAAGTCTTCCTTGGTCGGCAGCATCGGACGGATGGCGCGCCAGGCCAGCTTGCCGTGGCCGATCTCGCGACGGCCGGGCGAACCCATGCGCCCCGCTTCACCCACCGAATAGGGGGGGAAGTTGTAGTGCAGCAGGAAGTTTTCCTTGTAGGTGCCGGTCAGGCTGTCGATGTACTGCTCGTCCTCGCCGGTGCCCAGGGTGGCGACGACCAGGGCCTGGGTTTCCCCACGCGTGAACAGGGCCGAGCCGTGTGTGCGCGGCAGGACGCCGACTTCCGAGACGATGGCACGAACCTTGTCCAGGGCGCGGCCGTCGACGCGGTGGGCGTTCTCGATGATGTCGCGGCGCAGGACCTCGGCTTCGCATTCCTTGAAGGCGGCCGAGAATTTTGAGGCGTCGACGCCATCGGGGTTCTCGTCGGTCTTCACCAGGGCGGCGGCGGCGGTCTTCTTGGCCGCATCGACGCCCGAGCGGCGGTCATATTTGCCGGGCAGGGTGTAGGCGGACTTGATCTCGTCGCCGACCAGCGACTTGATCGAGGCGACCACGTCGGAATGATCCTCGGCCTGGAAGTCGAACGGCTCCTTGGCGGCGTGTTCGGCCAGGTCGATGATGGCGTCGATCACCGGCTGGAAGCCGCGGTGGGCGAACATCAGCGCGCCCAGCATGGTTTCCTCCGACAGCTCCTTGGCTTCGGACTCGACCATCATCAGGGCGTCCTGGGTGCCGGCGACGACCAGGTCCAGCGCGGATTCGCCGAGCGTGTCGATGGCCGGGTTCAGCACGAATTCGCCGTCGATATAGCCGACGCGCGCGGCGCCGATCGGGCCGGCGAACGGCACGCCCGAAATGGTCAGGGCGGCGGAGGCGGCGACCATGCCGACGATGTCGGGATCGTTCTCCATGTCGTGCTGCAGCACGGTGACGACGACCTGGGTCTCGTTCTTGAAGCCCTTGACGAACAGCGGGCGGATCGGGCGGTCGATCAGGCGGGAGACCAGGGTCTCCTTCTCGGTCGGACGGCCTTCACGCTTGAAATAGCCGCCCGGGATCTTGCCGGCGGCGAAGGTCTTTTCCTGGTAGTTGACGGTCAGGGGGAAGAAATCCAGGCCCGGCTTGGGGGCGCGGCCATAGACGACGGTGGCCAGGACCACGGTCTCGCCGTAGGTCGCCAGCACGGCGCCGTCGGCCTGGCGGGCGATGCGGCCCGTTTCCAGGGTCAGCGGGCGTCCGGCCCACTCGATCGTCTTGCGTTTGATATCGAACATGTTTCGTCTTTCGTCTCCCGGCGGGCGTATTCCCGGCGGGGTCCCATCATTGGGCTGGAGCGTCGGGTGTTCAGTCCTTCGATCCATGGGCCGCCGCGCCATCGCGGAAGACCCGGGTGAGGACCGCCTGGCCCTCGCGTCTGCGCCGTAAGTCCCGCGGCGCCCAGGTCGTGTCTAGTTACGGAACGAGGCGCGGACGTGACCGCCCGCGCCTCGAAAGCCGTTTGGGTGCTCGTTCCCGCGCCCCGCTTAGCGGCGCAGGCCCAGCTTGGCGATGATGGCCTGGTAGCGACCGGCGTCGACCTTGTTCAGGTGGTCGAGCAGGCGGCGACGTTGAGACACCATCTTCAGAAGGCCACGACGCGAGTGGTTGTCCTTCTTGTGGGTCTTGAAGTGTTCGGTGAGATTGGCGATGCGTTCCGACAGGATCGCGACCTGGACCTCGGCCGAGCCGGTGTCGCCAGCGGTGCGGGCGTTATCGGCGATGATCTCGTGCTTGCGTTCAGCAGTAACCGACATCGAAAGAGTCCTTTCTTGGCCTACCGCGCTTCGCGCTACTTGAGGCCGTGGGGTCTCGGCCCTTGCCGGATGGCGCGGGCCTAGAGGTTGAAAACGCGGTCGGGTTCTAACCGGCCGGCCCGCAACTGACACAGCGCGACGAGGGTCTGGCCCTGAAAGGCTGAAACCGTCCGCGAACCGCCGGAAAGACGATCCTTGAGGGTTTCCACCTGACGGGGGAGCAGAACGATCGGGCGTCCCTGCCGAAGCGAGAAGGCGTCCTGGTCCGTCACGGCCAGCTCCGGGATGTCGTCCAGGGCGGTCGCGACGGGAAGCAAGCCTTCCGAGGCGGCGCCCCTATGCACCATTTCCTCCAGGGAATCCAGCGTAACCGCATTTTCCGTGCTGAACGGCCCCACCCGCTCGCGCCGCAATGCGCTGACGTGGCCTTCCGCGCCCAGCATGACCGCCAGGTCGCGGGCCAGCGAACGGACATAGACGCCCTTGCCCGTCAGGATGGTGACCTCGACATGGCCGGCGTCCGGCGCATCGGTGACTTCGGCCGAATAGATGGTGACGCGCCGGGCCTGAAGCTCGAACTCGGCGCCGTCGCGCGCCAGATCATAGGCGCGGGCGCCGTCCACCTTGATGGCGGAAAAGCGCGGCGGGACCTGGTCGATCTCGCCGACGAAGGCCGGCAGGGCCGCCTTCACCTGATCGACCGTGGGACGCACGTCCGAGCGGCCGACGATCTCGCCCTCGCGGTCCACGCTGTCGGTCGAGACGCCCCAGTTGAGGGTGAAGCGATAGACCTTCCTCGCCTCCATCATCATCGGCACGGTCTTGGTCGCCTCGCCCAGGGCGATGGGCAGGATGCCGCTGGCCAGGGGGTCCAGCGTCCCGGCGTGGCCGGCCTTCTGAGCGTTGAACAGGCGTCGCACGCGGCTGACGGCCTCGGTCGATCCCATCTCGAACGGCTTGTCCAGGCAGACCCAGCCGTCGACGACGTCGCCCTTCTTCTTGCGCCCCATCTAGGTCCTCCCCCGTTCTTCACGGGGGAGGGGGACCGCGCGCAGCGTGGTGGAGGGGGCGGACGCCGCACGGCCTCCGAAGAGTCGGACCGGTGCGAACAGAGTGGACGCCAAAGTCGCGGTCGCCCCCTCCACCACTTCGCTGGGAAGGATCATTGATCGTCCTCGTCGTCGCGGCGTTCCAAGTCGGCGCGGACGCGGGGGTCCTCGAACAGGCGATCGATATGGCTGGCGGCGTCGAAGCTCTCGTCGTGGCGGAACTTCAGGTCCGGGGTGAACTTCATGTCCAGCCGGCGGCCCAGTTGGCCGCGCAGGAATTTGGCGTGGACGTTCAGCGCCTTGATGATCTCGCCCTCATGGCCGGTGGTCGGGGCGGCCTCGACGCCGGCGCCCAGCGGCTCGACGAAGCATGTGGCGTGCTTCAGGTCCGGCGACAGGCGGACCTCCGTCACGGTGACGGAGACGCCGACCAGGGCCTCGTCGTGGATGTCCTCCTCGCGCAGGATGTCGACCAGGGCGTGGCGGATCAGTTCGCCCGCGCGCAGCTGGCGCTGGCTGGGTCCGACCGGGCCGGAGGCGTTGCGGGTATGTTGCTTGTGGGCCATGGGCCGCTCCTTCTCGTCGCTCGCCGGGGCTCGGACCCGGCTGTATAAGCGAAAGGCGGGGGGTCTAGTCGCGTGGGGCCGCCATGTCCAGTTTCGCCGCGCGCGCAGACCGCAGGACTTCGCTGGAGACGATGGACCGCACCGGTCTCACGGACACGCCGCCCGCGTTCAGAACCTGGGCCGTCCAGTGGTTGCACAGATGCAGGATCGAGAACGTCTCGCGGCTGGCGAAGAAGCGGGCGTGGTCGCCGGGGCGGGCGGCGACAATGCGCGGCCCGCCCCCGCTCAACTCCAGCGAGGCCTCCACCCGGCCGGCCAGGCGGTCGAAGGCGTCGCGCGACAGGGTCAGGGCCGCCCGGCCGTCCTCGGCGTAGCGGGCGCGGGGGTCCTCGCGCTCGGGGTCCAGCATGACGACGGAGGGATTGCCGGGGCGGAAGAAGGCGCGCGCGCCGTCGGGCAGGCGGTCGGAGATCGGGCTCTGATCGACATAAAATCTGGCGTCGCCCCAACCGATCACGATCCAGTCGCCGGGTTCCAGCATGGCCGTCGCCCGAGCCAGGGGGCCGCCGCGCCGGACCAGCGCCGCGCGCGGGACGACAAGGTCGGTGTGGAATCCATTGTCCAGAAGATAGGCGACCACCGGGTCGCCGCCTGGCGGGACGGCCGCGCCCGGCTTCTCCCAGGTGACCAGGGCGGCTGCCAGGCCGACGAGCACGGCCAGGATCAGACCGATCCTCATCGTTTCAGCTCCACCACGTCACACAGCCGATCGTCGGGCGCCAGGGCGCCGGGCGGCGGCCCCTGCCGCACCGGCATCAGGATGAAGCCGTCCCTGCGGATCGCAAAGGCCAGCCAGCCCACGGGATGGCCGCCGCACAGGCGCGAATCGGCGTCGGCGGCGACGCGCCGGATCTCGATCTGAGCCTGGGGCGGAGCGGTCATGGCCTGGGCGAAGGTTCGCGAGACGCTGGCGGCCTGGCCGGCCGAAACCAGGCGATGCGGCGCCGTGTCCAGACGTCCGCCGCCATTGCGCGCGATCGCGGCTCCGTCGATGTCGAGGACCAGGCCGGCGGCGCCGGCCCGGTAGCGGCCCGCCAGGTCGAGATCGGCGGTCTCGACCCGCCCGGCGGGCGCAAGCCTCGGCGAAACCTTCGGCAAGCGCGTCGTCTGCATCAGCCGATGCAGCGCCGGTTCCACGACCACGGCCCCGATCATGACGCAGGCGAAGGCGCCGGCCGCGATCGCCGCCAGGGCCCACAGGGGCGGCGGGGCGGCGTCGGGCTGTTCGGACACGCTCATGCCCTCACCCTAGAACGCGGTCCGCCGATCGTCGATCAGCGGCGGCGAAAGCGGTCAGTCAGCAGTCGGGGCGGGCGAAGCCGGGGCGGTCTGCCATTCGCCGCGCCAGTCGTAGCTCAGGGTCACGCAGTGGCGAAAGGTCCCGTCGGCCCAGCGGCCGACCGCCTGGATCGTCAGGGGGCGCGGGGCGCGGATGCGGCTCATGACCAACCAGACGTCGTCGGCGCCGGGACACAGGGCGCGCGCCAGCCCCCGCCCGTCGCCGCTCTGTTCGATAGCGTAGAGATCGCGTTCGCCCGCCCCCGCCGGCAGGACGCGCAGGGCGCCGCCGGGGCCGCCGCGTGTGAAGTCGGCCGACCCCCGCGCCGTGGTCGAGAACAGACGCTCGACGCTGACCGCGCCGAACAGGCCCCGGCGAACCTGCAGGGTCACGCCCTTGGTCATGGCCTGGGTGATCCGGTCCGAGGCGTTGTAGGACAGGTAGCGGGTGTCCGCTCGCGCGGGCGCGGCGGATACGGCCGTCAAGGCCGCTATGGCGATCAGAACAGGGGCGGTGGACAGGCGCATCCGTCTTCCTTCGTCGGGATTTGCGGCGATAAGGCGGCTCAGGCCTCGCCCAGGCAGCGCAAGGCGACTTCCAGATTGCGCAGCCCGTCCTCGCCGGTCACGGCGGCCGTCTCGCCGGTGGTGATGGCGCGGGCGAAGGCTTCCAGCTCCTTCCTCAGCGGCTCGGCCGGCCAGCTGTTCAGCATCCGCGTCGAATAGGAGCCGTCCGGCTGCTGGCCGAAATATTCCGTCACCTGGCGGGTGATCAGGTCGGCGACGACGAATTTCGACTTGGTAGCGACCTGCAGGGTGCGGGTCTTGTAGGGGGTGACCCAGTTGGTGGTGATGTGGGCGATCACCCCATTGTCCAGCCGAAATTGCAGCAAGGCGGTGTCCTCGCGATCGGCGCGGGTGCGGGCCAGTTGCGGTTGGACCTCGACGATCTCAGCGCCGGTCAGATGGCGGATGATGTCGATGTCGTGGACCGCCAAGTCGATGACCACCCCCACCTCGCCCATGCGCGGCGGGAAGGGGCCGACGCGGGTGATCTGGATGGAGATGATCTCATCGTCGGCGACGGCGCCCTTGACCGTCTCGACCGCCGGATTGAAGCGCTCGACCTGGCCGACCATCAGGACCCGGTCGTTGGCCTTGGCGGCGTCGATCATGCGCTGGGCGTCGGCGACGGTGGCGGCGATGGGCTTTTCGACCAGGACATGGACGCCCTTTTCCAGCAGGGCCACGCCGACCTCGGCATGAAAGCGGTTGGGCGTGGCGACGACGGCGGCGTCCAGGCCCGCATCGACGAAGGCTTCCGCCGTCGTGACCGGCGATGCGCCATAGGCGGCGGCGACCCCCTCGGCCGTCACGGCGTCGGGGTCGAAGATGGTTGTCAGGTCGAACTCGCGCATTTCCGAGGCGACCCGCGCATGGTTGCGGCCCATGACGCCGGCGCCGGCGACGCCGATCTTGAGGACGGGGGTGTTCGGCATGGGTTAGCCCTTATAGCTGGCGACGGCGGCGACGACCTTGTCCTGGGTCGCGGCGTCCAGGTCGGCGTGCATCGGCAGGCTTACGACCACGTCCTTCAGGCGCTCGGTCACCGGCAGGCCGCCGGCGCCGCGCGGGAAGCCTTCATAGGCGGGCTGGAGGTGCAGCGGGATCGGATAATAGACCGCCGTGGGGACGCCCTGGTCCTTCAGGTGCGCGGCCAGGCCGTCGCGGTCGGGATGTTCGATCGTATATTGCGCCCAGTTGGAGATGTTGCCCGCCGGCACGTCCGGGACCTTGGCGACGTGGGGGCGCAAGGCTTCATTGTAGCGGGCGGCGGCGGCGTTTCGCCATTCGATCTCCTGGCCGAAGACCTTGAGCTTCTCGATCAGGACGGCGGCCTGGATGGTGTCCAGGCGGCTGTTCAGGCCGATGCGCATGTTCAGATATTTGGGATCGTGGTCGAAGGTCCGGTCCTTCAGGTCCACCGCCACCGCCTTGCCGTGCACGCGGACGGAATCGATCAGCTGGGCCAGTTCGTCATCGTTGGTCAGCACCGCCCCGCCGTCGCCGTAGCAGCCCAGCGGCTTGGCCGGGAAGAAGCTGGTGGTGGTGATGTCGGCCCATTTCAGCGGATGATCGCCGCCGACGGTGCAGCCGAACCCTTGCGCCGAATCCGAGACCAGCTTCAGCCCATGCCGGTCGCAGACGGCGCGGATGGCGGGATAGTCGGCGGGCTGGCCGAACAGGTCGACGGCGATGACCACGCGCGGGGTCAGCCGGCCCTCGGCCTTGATCCCTTCGATGGCGCGTTCCAGCGCGGCCGGGTCCATGTTGTAGGTGTCGGCGTCCACGTCGACGAACACCGGCTCGGCGTCGAACCAGGGCACGACCTCGGCGGTGGCCGCGAAGGTGAAGCTGGGCACGAAGACCGCGTCGCCGCGCCCGATCCCCCAGGCCATCAGCGGCAGGGCCAGGGCGTCGGTGCCGTTGGCGCAGGACAGGGCGTGTTTCGCCCGGCCGAAGGCGGCGAGGTCGGCTTCGAACTGACGCACCTGCGGGCCCATGACCCAGGCGCCGCCGACGACGGCCTCCTGGACGGCGGCCTCGATCCTGCCGCCGAGGCGAAGGCGCTGGGCCTGAAGGTCGATGAAGGGGATCATGGGGGTCGCTCTCCACGCGGGATCGGGGGCGGCGGTCCGACGGATCGGGCCGCGATCGTGAGCGTGCTCCTAGCAAGATCGGGCGCGGGGGCCAAATCCGGCGCCGTCACTTCGCGTTGCCCTTTGCAACGGTCGCCCGTCTTGGTGCCCCCTCTTGGCGCCCGGCGGGTTGCGTCCTAATCCAGCCGGATGACCAGCCTTTCCGCCGCCAAGATCCGGGTCTCGAACTGGCTGTTCGACCAGGCCCTGCCGCTGTGGGCCGCGCGGGGCGTGGATGGCGACGGACGGTTTCACGAACAGCTGGATTTCGACGCTCGCCCCACGCCCGGCGCGCGACGCCGCACCCGGGTGCAGGCGCGTCAGATCTATGTGTTCTGCGAGGCCGCGGCCCTGGGCTGGGAGGCGGGGCGCGCCGTGGCGCAGGCGGGGCTGGATGGGTTGATCGCCGCCTGCCGGCGCGACGACGGCCTGTGGGTCGCGGCCGCCGACGACGCCGGCGCCGTGCTGGACCCGACGGCGGACCTCTATGACATCGCCTTCGTCCTGTTCACCCTGGCCGCCGCGCACCGCGTGCTGGGCGACGCCCGCGCCCAGCCCCTGGCGCTAGCGACCCTGTCGGCCGTCGAGGCGCACATGGCCGCGCCCCACGGCGGCTGGCAGGACGCCCTGCCCCCGCGTTTGCCCCGTCGCCAGAACCCCCACATGCATATGCTGGAAGCCATGCTGGCCTGGCAGGCGACGGCCCCCGATCCGGCCTTCGAGGCGGCGGCCCGCGTGTCGCTGGACCTGTGCGGCCGTCATTTCCTGGTCGATGGCGCGATCCGGGAATATTTCACCGAAGACTGGACCCCCGATCCGCAGACCGGCCACATCGTCGAGCCCGGCCATCTGGAGGAATGGGCCTGGCTGCTGCGTCAGGCCGAGGCGTTGGGCCTGAGCGACGCGGCGGCGTCCGAGGACCTGCACCGCCGCGCGACGGCGCAAGGGCTGCGGGGCGGCTTCATGGTGCGCGAGATCGACCCGAAGGGCGCCCCCATCGACGCGGGGCGCCGCCTGTGGGCCCAGACCGAGGCGATCCGCACGGGCCTGCTGTTCGGCGACGCGGACACGCCGGCCCTGATCGACCGTGTGTTCGCCGCCCATCTGGCGACCGAGGTTCCGGGCCTGTGGATCGACAGCTACGACGCCGAGGGGCGCTCGCCCGACAAGGTCGCGCCCGCCTCCAGCCTCTATCACCTGATGACGGCCTTTTCCGAACTGCTGCGGCGCGACGCGTGACCGGCGCGCCCGCCGCCTTTCTGGATCGCGACGGCGTCCTGATCGAGGACAGCGGCTATCCGCACCGGCCCGAAGACCTGAAGCTGATCCCCGGCGCGGCGGCGGCGGTGCGGCGGATGAACCAGGCGGGCTATCGCACCGTCATCGTCACCAACCAGTCCGGCGTGGCGCGCGGCCTGTTCAGCGAAGACCAGATGCATGCCTTCAACGCCCTGCTGGTCGCGCGGCTGGCCGAGGACGGCGCGGTGATCGACGCCATCTATGCCGCGCCCTGCCATGCCGAGGCGGTCGAGGCGCGCTATCGCCACCCCGACCATCCCGACCGCAAGCCCAACCCCGGCATGCTGTTGCGCGCCATCGCCGACCACGGGCTGGACCCCGCACGATCCTTCATCATCGGCGACAAGGACAGCGATCTGGAAGCCGGGGCGCGGGCCGGGGTCGCGGGTTTCCTGTTCGAGGGCGGCGACCTGGACGCCTTTGTGCGCGACGTCGTCCTGACCAGAGACGGGGTCGACGACGGCGCCTGATGCGGCGTTCGACCATCGCAATTCTTCGCACGGTGAATTAGGTTTCCGGCAAATGGAAGGAGATCGCCGATGAGCGCGCACGGGTCCTATGTCGAACGCCGCTGGAAGTCGCCGGACGGCCTTGATCTGTTCGCCCGCGACTATGCGCCCGGCGTCGGGGCGGCGCGTCCGCCCGTCATCGCCATCCACGGCCTGACCCGCAACAGCGCCGATTTCGAAGGCGTCGCGCCCCTGCTGGCGCAGAGCGGGCGCCGGGTTCTGGCGGTCGACGTGCGCGGGCGCGGCCTGTCGGACCGCGCGCCCGATCCGATGACCTATACGCCCGACGTCTATGCACGCGACGTGCTGGCTCTGATGGAGCAGGCGGCGATCGACCGCGCGGTCTTCGTCGGCACCTCCATGGGCGGGCTGATCACCATGGCGGTGACGGCGCTGAAATCGAAAGCGGTGGTCGCCGCCATATTAAACGATATCGGGCCCGAGGTGGCGCCCGAGGGCCTGGCGCGCATCGCCGCCTATAGCGGCCAGCCGGTCGAGATCGGATCGTGGACCGATGCGGCCGCCTATGCGAAACGGATCAACGCCGTCGCCTTCCCGCACTATTCCGACGCCGACTGGGACGCCTTCGCCCGCCGCATCTTCCGTCAGCAGCCGGACGGCGAGATCGGGCTGGACTACGACCCCGACATCTCCGCGCCGATCCGGGCGGCGGGCGCCAAGGCGCTGGTTCCCAACCTGTGGCCCTTCTTCCGCCGGCTGGCCAGGAAGAAGCCGACCCTGCTGGTGCGGGGCGCGAACTCCGACCTGCTCAGCGCCGAAATCGCCGAAAAGATGAAAAAGGCCGCGCCGACGATGGCCTATGTCGAGGTTCCGGGCGTCGGCCACGCCCCGATGCTGGACGAGCCGGAAGCCAAGGCGGCGATCTTCGAATTCCTGTCCGAGGTGGATTGAACCCCGCCCCCGTCAGCCTCGGGCCTGACCCGAGGACCGGACGAGAGAACGTCGCCTCAGTCCCTGGTCGGATCGACCTGGGAGGCGTCGCCATAGGTCAGGGCCAGGAAGACGTCCTCCAGGTCCGGGTCCTCGGTGGTGATGTCGGCGATGGTGACGCCGGCGGCGCGGACGGCGGTGATGACCTGCTCCACCGACGACTGCCCCTTCTTGTAAGCCACGGCGAAGGCGCCGCCGGGCCGCGCCGTGACCTCGAAGCCCGCCAGCACGGGCGGCGTCGCCTGGGGCGTTTCGGGCGTCACCACCACATTGCGGCTGTCCAGGCGGCGCAGCAGCTGCGGCGTCGGCTCGCAGGCCACCACCTCGCCGTGGTTGACGATGGCGATGGTGTCGCAGAGCTCCTGCGCCTCTTCCAGATAGTGGGTGGTCAGGACGATGGTCACGCCCTCTTCGTTGATGCGCCGGACATAGGCCCACAACTGGCGGCGCAGTTCGACGTCCACTCCGGCGGTCGGCTCGTCCAGGATCAGGATGGGCGGATTGTGCACCAGGGCCTTGGCCACCATCAGGCGGCGCTTCATGCCGCCAGACAGGGCGCGGACATAGGCGTTGGCCTTGTCCGACAGGCCCAGCGCCGCCAGCAGTTCGTCCGAGCGGCGCTCGTCCCTGGGCACGCCATAGAAGCCGGCCTGGACCTCCAGCGATTCCCGCGGGGTGAAGAAGACGTCGGCGACGATCTCCTGCGGCACGACGCCAAGCGCCGCCGCGGCGTCGCGCGGCTCCCGGTCGATGTCGCGGCCCCAGATGGTCACCGAGCCTTCGGACTTCTTCACCACCCCGGCCAGGATGTTGATCAGGGTCGACTTGCCCGCCCCGTTCGGGCCCAGCAGGCCGAAGACCGAACCGCGCGGGATGACCAGGTCGACCCCGCGCAACGCCGTCTTGGGCGGCGCCTTCTTGGAGCCGGCGTAGGTCTTCTTCAGCCCGCGCACCTCGATGGCGTTGTCGGGCGGGGCATGGGTCTCGGGCATGGCGGGGGCGAACTCGGGCGGGAAAAGCGAGCGGCATAGGTAGGGCGCGGCGAGCGGTTCGCCAAGCCGCGGCCTGGAATGACTTCGACAAAGGCGCTTGTCCTTGTGTCAAACACGCTTGACGTAACCCGGAATGATGTCTAGCGTCCTTGTCATAAGGACAAACCTGCTTGATGGAGACGCCGGATGACCGACCGTAAGCCCCTGACCAAGACCCGCCTGATGGGTTTCGCCGCCATGGCGGTTTGCGCCATCGGATACGCCGGCGCCGGACTGGCGCTGCTGGCGGGCAAGACCGACCAGATCAGCATGACCTATGCGGCCCTGGCCGCCGCGATCCTGGCCGTGATCGGCGAATGCGGCCTGTGGGTCGGCGCCGCCTGCCTGGGCCTGACGCTGTTCAAGAAGCGCAAGGCCATGCTGGACCGCATCCTGCGCCGCCGGACCCCCGCCGAGGTTTGACCTGAGGGTCCGGTCCGCCTAGGAACGGCGCGAGCCTTCCAGACCCGGACCGGACCATGCCTCCCCGCCATCCCGACGCCCTCATCCCGCCGCCCGAAGACGTGGTGGTCTCCACCAAGCGCGTGGCCTGCGACGGCGGCGGCGGCGCCCTGGGCCATCCGCTGGTCTATATGGACATGGGCGCGGACGACTTCGTCGAATGCGGCTATTGCGATCGGCGCTTCGTCCTGTCGGCCCATCCGCACGACGAGAACGAATATCTGAGCCCCGCGGCCCGCGCCTCGGAAGCCCACTGAACGAAGCCCACTGAACGACGTAACCTCTGTTCAATCGCGGTTTCGTCGCGTCCGGCCTATAGAGGGCGCATCCGCCTTACCCAGACCAGGGATCGACGCCTTGCGCTATCTGCACACCATGGTCCGCGTCCAGGACCTCGACGCCTCGCTGCACTTCTATTGCGACCTGCTGGGCCTGCAGGAGGTGCGCCGCACCGAGAACGAGGCTGGACGCTTCACCCTGGTCTTCCTCGCCGCGCCCAAGAACCTGGCGCAGTCCGCCGCCGAGCGCTGCCCGGAAGTCGAGCTGACCTTCAACTGGGATCCGGAGACGTATCAGGGCGGTCGCAACTTCGGTCACCTGGCCTATAAGGTCGATGACGTCTACGCCGCCTGCCAGCGGCTGATGGACGGCGGGGTGACGATCAACCGCCCGCCGCGCGACGGCAATATGGCCTTCGTCCGCTCGCCCGACGGCATTTCGATCGAACTGCTGCAGGAGGGCGAGCCGCTGGCGCCCGCCGAGCCCTGGGCGTCCATGCCGAACACCGGGACATGGTGATGCGGCGGTTCGGGCGCCTGATGGTGGGGGGGCTGGTGCTGGGCGCCGCCGCCTGCGCCTCGACCACCGAGACCTATATCGGCCGCACCGCCACCGAGCAGCTGCTGATCGCGCGGGCGGCGGACCGCGCGGTCGAGGGTCTGTCCCTGCCGATTCCGGCCTCGGCCTCGGTCTTCGTGGACGACGCCTATTTCCAGGGCGAAGGGTCGCGCTACGCCATCAGCGCCATTCGCGCCGCCCTGTCGGACGCCGGCTATCGCCTGGCCCGCGACAAGGGCGCGGCGGATGCGGTGTTCGAGGTCCGCGCCGGCGCCCTGTCCCTGGAACAGATGCGCCGCGTCTTTGGCATCCCGGAGATGCGCATCCCGATCAACGAGACGTTCAACGTCGTCTCCCTGCCGGAACTGTCGGTCTACAGCCACCGCGACCGGACCGGCGTGGCGGAGTTTTCGGGCTTCATCTACGAGGCCAAGACGGGGGCGCCCCTGGGCGCGGTCCTTCCCATGATCGGCCGCTACAGCATCCGCAGCCACAAGGCGCTGATGATCGTCAGCTGGGGCCAGCAGCAGGCCCAGCCGGGCCAGCGCGATCCGGGATCGAGCTGGACGGCGTTCTGACGCGATCCGAAGGTTTGTCGCCGCCGGACGCGTTCCGGACATGACGACGGCGAGGGCGCATCCTATGTTCGCCCCATGTCCGACACCCCCGCCGAACCGATCGCCGCCGACGCCCCGGAGGACGACGCGCCCCCCGAACGGGTCCTGACCCAGGACGGCCCCGCCCTGCGTCTGTGGATGATCGACGCCAGCGCCTACATCTTTCGCGCCTATCACGCCCTGCCGCCGCTGACGCGCAAGTCCGACGGCCTGCCGGTGGGCGCGGTCCAGGGCTACTGCAACATGCTGTGGAAGCTGTTGAAGGACATGAAGGGCGCGGACGGCCCGACCCATCTGGTCGCCATCTTCGACCATTCCGAAAAGACCTTCCGCAACACCCTGTACGACCAGTACAAGGCCCATCGCCCGCCGCCGCCAGAAGACCTGATCCCGCAGTTCCCGCTGGTGCGCGAGGCGACGGCGGCCTTCGGCGTCCACTGCGTCGAACTGCCCGGCTACGAGGCCGACGACCTGATCGCCACCTACGCCTGCAAGGCGCGCGACGCGGGCGGCGAGGCGGTGATCGTCTCGTCCGACAAGGACCTGATGCAGCTGATCGGCGGCGGCGTCGTCATGTGGGACCCGATGAAGGACCGGCGTCTGGCCGAGGACGCCGTGTTCGAGAAGTTCGGCGTCGGCCCCGACAAGATGGTCGATCTTCAGGCCCTGATCGGCGACAGCGTCGACAACGTGCCCGGCGCCCCCGGCATCGGGCCGAAGACGGCGGCCCAGCTGCTGGACGAATACGGCGACCTGGACACGCTTCTGGCCCGCGCCGGCGAGATCAAACAGCCCAAGCGGCGCGAGACCCTGATCGCCTTCGCCGATCAGATCCGCCTGTCGCGCGAGCTGGTGCGCCTGACCTGCGACGCGCCGGCGCCCGAGGCCATCGACGACTTCGCCGTGCGCGACCCGGACCCCGAGACCCTGTCGGCCTTTCTGGAGACGATGGAGTTCCGGTCGCTGCAACGCCGCGTCGGCGACGGCAAGGCCGGGCCCAGCGAGACCTCGGCCTTCGCGCCCAGGCGGGCGCCGAACCTGACCGCCCCGGTCGCCAGCCCCCGCTATGCCCCCAAGGAGATCGCGACGCCCAGCGAGCCCCACGTCATCGACTTGGACGCCTATGAATGCGTCCAGACCGAAGAGGCGCTGGACCGCTGGATCGAACGCGCGCGCGAAGTCGGGGTGGTCGGCCTGGACACCGAGACGGACGCCCTGTCGGCGACCCATGCGGGCCTGTGCGGCGTGTCGCTGGCGGTCGGACCGAACGAGGCCTGCTACATCCCCCTGACGCACGAGCACGAGCCGGCCCCCGACGCGGGGGGGCTGGACTTCGGCGGGACGGCCGATGCGCGCGAGCCGCTGACCCAGCTGGACAAGCCGACGACGCTGGCGAAGCTGAAGACGCTGCTGGAGGACCCGTCGGTCCTCAAGGTGCTGCAGAACGCCAAATACGACATCGCCGTCTTCGCCCGGCGCGGCATTCGCGTCGCGCCCTATGACGACACCCTGCTGCTGTCCTATGTGCTGGAGGGGGGACTGCACGGCCACGGCATGGACGAACTGGCGCGCCTGCACCTGGGCCACGAGCCGATCGCCTTCAAGTCGGTGGCGGGCGTGGGCAAGAGCCAGAAGTCGTTCAAGCACGTGCAACTGGCCCCCGCGACGCAATATGCGGCCGAGGACGCCGACGTGACCCTGCGCCTGTGGCGCATCCTCAAGCCCCGGCTGGCGCGCGAAGGGCTGTCCACCGTCTATGAGACGCTGGAACGGCCGATGCCGACCGTCCTGGCCGACATGGAGCTGGCCGGCGTTCGCATCGACCCCGACCGGCTGAAGCGGCTGTCCAGCGAGTTCGGCCTGCGCATGGCCGAGCTGGAGGCCCAGGCCCATGAGATCGCCGGCCGGCCCTTCAACATCGGCTCGCCGCGCCAGATCGGCGAAATCCTGTTCGGGGAGCTGAACCTGCCCGGCGGCAAGAAGACCGCCAGCGGCCAGTGGGGCACCGACGCCAGCGTGCTGGAGGAGCTGGCGCTGAGCCACGACCTGCCGCGCACCATCCTGGACTGGCGCCAGCTGTCGAAGCTGAAGGGCACCTATACCGACGCCCTGACCGCCGCCGCCGACCCGAAGACGGATCGGGTGCACACCAGCTATCAGCTCGCCGCCGCCTCGACCGGCCGGCTGGCGTCGTCCGATCCCAACCTTCAGAACATCCCGATCCGCACCGAGACCGGCCGCGAAATCCGCCAGGCCTTCATCGCCGCCCCAGGGAATGTGCTGATCAGCGCCGACTACAGCCAGATCGAACTGCGGCTGCTGGCCCACATCGGCGATATCGCCGAGCTGAAACGCGCCTTCAAGGCGGGGCTGGACATCCACGCCGCCACGGCCTCCGAGATGTTCGGCGTGCCCATCGAGGGCATGCCGTCCGAGACCCGCCGCCGCGCCAAGGCCATCAATTTCGGCATCGTCTATGGCATCTCGGCCTTCGGCCTGGCCAACCAGCTGGGCATCGACCAGGGCGAGGCCGGGGCCTACATCAAGACCTATTTCGAACGCTTCCCCGGCATCCGCGACTATATGGACCGGATCAAGGCCCAGGTGCGCCAGGACGGCTTCGTCTCGACCGTGTTCGGCCGCCGCATCCACATCCCCGCCATCCACTCCAAGTCCGGCGCCGAGCGGCAGTTCGGCGAGCGCGCCGCCATCAACGCCCCCATCCAAGGCGCCGCCGCCGACATCATCCGCCGCGCCATGATCCGCATGCCCGCCGCCCTGACGGACGCCGGCCTGTCCACCCGCATGCTGCTGCAGGTGCACGACGAACTGGTGTTCGAGGCCCCCGAAGCCGAGGCCGACCGCGCCATCGCCGTCATCCGACACATCATGGAGAACGCCGCCGAACCGGCCGTCGCCCTGAGCGTGCCCCTGGTCGTCGACGCCCGCGCCGCCTCCAACTGGGACGAGGCGCACTAAGGCCGGATCAGCCGATCGTCGCCTCGACCGTGATGTCGGCGCGCACCGAATGGGCCATTTCGCAATGGTCGTGGGCCTGGTGGTGCAGGGCGTCCAGTTCGACCTGGTCGGGCGCGCGGCCGATGAAGCGGGTGACGGGGCGAAGCGTCACCGCCGCCAGATAACGATGTCCGGCCTCGTCGCGGCCCATTTCGCCCGAGGCGTCGTCCACATAGGAATCGACCACCAGGCCGGCGTTGGCGGCGAAGGCCAGGAACCACAGCATGTGACAGCTGGACAGGGAGGCGATCATCGCCTCTTCCGGGTCCACGGCCGAGGCGTCCGACATCGGTACGGGCACGCTGGCCGGCGCGGACGATCCCGGCACGACCGCCCCGCCGTCGAAGGTCCAGCTGTGGGCGCGGCTGTAGCGCTTGTCGAGAAAGGGCTGGTCGCCCCGCCGCCACTCGATCTTCGCCCCATGAACGCCCATGCCGCCCCCCTGTCAGTCGCTCAGGATCGTATAGGTCATCCGCGCCCGGATTTCGAAGCCCAGCGAACGGTAAAAGGCGATGGTGGCGTCGTGATCGGCGAAGGCGTGCAGGAAGGCCGCCTCGCCCGTCGCCAGGATTTCGCCGACCACCGCCCGCGACAGGGCCGCCGCCAGCCCTCGGCCGCGGTGGTCGGGATGGGTGCAGACGCCGCTCAGTTCGGTGAAGCCGTCCACCCGCAGGCGCCGGCCGGCCATGGCGATCAGTTCGCCGTTCCGCTTCACGCCGATGAAGGGGCCCAGCCTGTGGGTCGCGGACCGAAACGGCCCCGGCCGGGTCAAGGTCGCCAACGCCAGCATGGCGGGGGCGTCGGCCTCGGTTAGGGTTTCAAAGGCAAGGTCGCCGCCGCCGCCGGGCGTCAGGGCCGTCGCCGTCATCTGCACCAGGGCGATGCGGCGGGCGACCGCGACCTGGGGCAGGACATCGACCATCGATCCGTCCGACCGCTCGACCAGGCCGGCGCCGGGATGACGGCGGGCCAGTTCGGTCAGGCGCGCCACGCTTTCGGCCGAGTTGTCGGCGGCGGCGAGGAAGACGCCGACCTCCGGATCGATGCGGACCGCGCGGGCGTCGGAGGCAGGGGTCGCGAACGCCGAAAGGCGCGTGGTCAGGGCGTTCCAGACGGCCCGGTCGAGGGGATGGCTCATGGCCGGCCGGTCAGGCGCGCCAGAAGCCGACGATCCGCTTGACCTCGTCCACCACCGGATCGGCGACGGCGGCGGCGCGTTCGGCGCCGTCCTTCAGCACGCGGTCGATCTCGGCCGGATCGTCCATCAGGCGGCGCATCTCGGCCGTGACCGGCGCCAGGGACGACACCGCCAGATCGGCCAGGGCGGGCTTGAAGGCGCCGAAACCCTGACCGCCGAACTGGGCGATCACCTGTTCGCGCGTCAGGCCGGCCAGGGCGGCGTAGATGGCGACCAGATTCCTGGCCTCGGGCCGGTCGTCCAGGCCGTCCAGGGTTTCCGGCAGCGGCTCGGGATCGGTCTTGGCCTTCCTGATCTTGGCGGCGATGGCGTCGGCGTCGTCGGTCAGGTTGATGCGGCTGTTGTCGGACGGATCCGACTTGGACATCTTGGCCGCGCCGTCGCGCAGCGACATGATGCGCGTCGCCGGCCCCTGGATCAGCGGCTCGGGCACGGGGAAGAAGCCGGGAACGCCGAAGTCGTTGTTGAACTTGGCGGCGATGTCGCGGGTCAGCTCCAGATGCTGCTTCTGGTCCTCGCCGACCGGCACCTCGGTGGCCTTGTAGAGCAGGATGTCCGCCGCCTGGAGCACCGGATAGGTGTAGAGGCCGACAGAGGCGCGTTCCTTGTGTTTGCCCGACTTCTCCTTGAACTGGGTCATCCGGTCCAGCCAGCCCAGGCGGGCGACGCAGTTGAAGATCCAGGCCAGGTCGGCGTGGGCGCGCACGGCCGACTGGGGGAAGATGGCCGCCGTCTTCGGATCGAGGCCGGAGGCCAGGTAGGCGGCGGCGATCTCGCGCGTCTGCTCGGCCAGCTTGGCCGGGTCCTGCCAGACGGTGATGGCGTGCATGTCGGCGACGAAGACGAACAGGGGCGCGCCCTGGTCCTGAAGCGCGACGAACCGCTTCAGCGCGCCGAGATAGTTGCCCAGGTGCAGGGAGCCGGAGGCCTGGATGCCGGACAGGATGCGGCGCGGACCGGTATAGGCCGGGGCGGCGGGGGCCGGGGTCTGGTCAGTCATGGGGTCGGGTCTCGAACGGTCGGGATAAGGCGTGGTGACGGGAACGGCGGTTCAGCCGCGCCATCGCAGGTCGAATAGGAAGCCCGAATTCGTCATGGCCCTCGCGCTTATCGGTTCGACGCCGGTCAGTCCAGACCGGAGACGCCGCCCCCGCCCGGCTCGCGGCGCAGGGCGGCCTTCAGTTCCGACACGGTGACGGCCCGGAACAGCAACAGGCAGACCCCATAGAAGCCGGCGCCGACGCCGCAGACGACCAGGACCGCGATCTCCTTGGCCAGAAAGACCCGGCTCAACAGGCCGTAGTTGACGTCGGCGGCGAACAGGAAGGCCGCCATCACGAGGCTGGCGGCGACGACGCGGCCGATGCGCGACAGGAAGGCGGGCGAGGGCCGCCAGCTGTTCTCGCGCACCAGGACCCCGCCCAGCAGGGCGACATTGGCCCAGGCCGAGACGCTGGTGGCGATGGCCAGGCCCAGGACGCCGTCCCAACCCCGGCTGCGGAACCAGAAGAACAGGGCCGATCCCAGCAGCACGGTGATCACCACGCTCGTGATGGCGAAGATCATGGGCCGGCGCGTGTCCTGGCGCGCGAAGAAGGGCGGGGTCAGGACCTTGGCCAGGACGAAGGCCGGCACCCCCCAGGCGAACTGGCGCAGCACGTCGGCGGTGCGGGCGGCGTCCGCGCTGGTGAAGGCGCCGCGCGTCACCGTGGCGTCGATGATGAAGTAGGGGATGACGAACAGGGCCACGGCGGCCGGCAGGGTGAAGGCCATGGCCAGGTTGATCCCGTCGTCCAGCGTCTTCTGCCCGCCTTCGTGGTCATCTTCGACGAAGGCCCGGGTCAGGCGCGGCACCAGCGCCAGGCCGATGGCCACCCCGACCAGGCCCAGCGGCAGCTGATACAGGCGGTCGGCGTTATAGAGCACCGACCGGGCGCCCTCGTCCGATCCGGTCAGGAACTGCGACACCAGCGAGTTGATCTGAAGCGCGCCGCCGGCCAGGGCGCCCGGCACGGCCAGGCTGAGGGTGCGGCGCACATTGGGGGTGATGCGCGGCACGCCGATCTTCAGCCGGACGCCCAGACGCCGCACGCCCCACCACAGCAGGCCTGCCTGAATGAGGCCCGACACCGTCACCGCCGCCGTGACCATCAGCAGCACCGTTTCCTGCGGGATCGGCAAGATCAGCGGCGGCAGCAGGGCCGCCAGGGTGCACAGGTTCAGGAAGACCGGCACGGCGGCGGACAGGGCGAAACGCCCGCCCGTGTTCAGCACCCCCGACAGCAGCGAGGCCACGGTCATGCAGGCCAGATAGGGCATGGCCAGCTGGGTGGCGGTCACGGCGGCGCGCAGCACCTGGGGTTGACCCTGATAGGCCGACAGCAGCCAGGGCATGATCCACGGCATGACGACCTGCAGCAGGATGCAGAAGCCGGCGACTGCCGCCAGCATGAAGCTGAGCGCCTCGGACGCCGTCACCGCCGCCGCCGCCTCGCCTTCGCGCGCCCTGACCCCGCCATAGACCGGCACGAAGGCCTGGGCGAAGGCGCCCTCGGCGAACAGGCGGCGGAACATGTTAGGCAACATCAGGGCGGTGGTGAAGACGTCCATCATCGGCCCCTGGCCGAACCGCGCCGCCAGCGCCATGTCCCGCACGAAACCGAGAATTCGACTGCCCAGGGTCAGGGTCGACTGAACCAGGGTGTTGCGGGCGAGGCTCATGCGGAATCCGAAATAGTCTTTCCGCGCTCCGCTTAGCGCGCTTCCCGGGTCTAGGATACGGGCTTGGCGCGGGGGCTGCGGCGGCCCAGGTCCGAGACGTCGCGGGCGCTGGCGCGGGCCGAGGCGACCTTGCGGCCAGCGGGAGCGGGCGCGCGGCTGTCCAGTACGGCCTCCAGCGCGGTCTTCAGCTCGTCGATCCGCTGTTCCGAGGTGATCTTCCGTCCCCGGCGGTCCACGACATAGAAGCTGTCCACCGCCCGTTCGCCGAAGCTGGCGACGTGGGCGGAGCGGATGCTGAGCCCCTCGTCGGCGAAGACGCGCGACAGGGCGGCCAGCAGGCCGGGGCGGTCGGCGCCCGACACCTCGACCACCGTCGCGGTCTCGCTGGCGTGATGATCGACCATGACGACGGGACGCACCTCGAAGGCGGCCTTTCTGGCGTTGCCGGGCGGTTCGGGCGCCTTGCCGATGCGGCCTTCGCCGCGCGCGGCCTTTTCCAGCGCCTCGACCAGGATTCTCAGCCTGCGGGGTTCGGCCTGGCCATAGGGCAGGCCCGCGCCGTCCTGAACGCGAAAGACGTCCAGCACCACGCCCTGGTCGGTGGTGGCGACCCGCGCGTCGGTCACGTCCGCGCCCAGGGCGGCCATGGTCTGGGCCAGGTCAGCGAACAGGCCGGGGCGGTCGGCGGCGGCGATGGAGATTTCGGTCGTCTGCACCGGCAAGCCCTCGACCGGCGCCGTCGGCGCCGCCTCGGCCGCCGCCCCGGTTTCGCGCGCTCGCCGAACCAGCGCCGGACGGGCCGACAGGGGATCCTCGCGCGCCACGTCCTCGCCCCGGAACAGGGCGGCGACCTGGTTGTAGAGGGTGCGCATCAGCTGGCCCTTCCAGCCGTTCCAGACCCCCGGCCCGACCGCCCGGATGTCGGCGACGGTCAACACCAGCAGCATCCGCAGCCGTTCGGGATCGCCGACCAGTTCGGCGAAGGCGCGAATGGTCGCCGGATCCGACAGGTCGCGCTTCTGGGCGTAGTCGGACAGCGCCAGGTGGCTGCGCACCAGCCAGACCACCAGTTCGATCCGGCGCGGATCGACGCCGAGGCGTTCGCAGGCCCGGCGCGCGGCGATGGCGCCGTCCTCCAGCTGTCCCCGCTCGCCGCCCTTGCCGACGTCGTGCAACAGCATGGCCAGCATCAGGGCTTCCATGTCCGAGATCAGATGCACGATCTCGGACGCCATCGGATGGTCGTCCCTCAGCTTGCCGCGCGCGATGTCGTTGATGATGCCGATGGCCTGGAGCGTGTGTTCGTCGACCGTATAGGCGTGGTACATGTTGAATTGGGTCTGGCCGACGATCCGCCCCCATTCGGGCAGGAACCGACCCAGAAGGCCCGTCTCGTTCATGATGGTCAGGACCCGGTAGGGCCGCTGCCCATGGGCCAGTATGTCCAGAAACGCCCGCGTCGCCGCCGGGTCGCGCCGCAGCCGCGGCGTCACCAGAGACAGGGAGCGGGTCACCGCCGAAAAGGCGTCGGGATGCAGGTCCAGGTCATGGCGGTCCGCGGTCACGAACAGGGTCAGCAGCTTGACGGGATCTTCGGCGAACACCTCGGGGCCCGCGACCGACAGCCGGCCCTGATCGACCCAAAAGCCCGGAATCTCCAGCTTGCGGCGCGCCGGGCGGAACGGCGTCATCAGGCGCGACAGGCCCTGCGCCGTCTTCTGGTGGCGCGCCTCCAGCTTGGCCGACATGGCGCGGGTCAGGGCCCCGACATCGCGGGCCACCAGGAAGTAGCGGCGCATGAACCGTTCCACCGCCGGCTCGTCGCCGCGCCCGCGCCAGCCCATGCGCCGGGCGACCTCGGGCTGCATGTCGAAGGTCAGCTTCTCCTCGGCCCGCCCGGCGATCAGGTGCAGGTGGATGCGCACCCGCCACAGGAAGTCGAAGGCCTCGTCCGAGGTCCGCCGCTCGCGCGGGGTGAACAGTTCGTCCATCACCGCCGCCCCCAGCCGGCTGTCCGGCGCCAGGGAGCGCGCGATCCAGTAGAGGGTGTTCAGGTCGCGAAGCCCGCCCTTTCCGTCCTTCAGATTGGGTTCGACCTTGTAGCGGGTGGACCCAGCCTTCTGGTGGCGCGCCGCGCGCTCTTCCAGCTTGGCGGCGATGAAGGGGCGCGGATCGGCCTTGGCCACCATGTCGCGGAACCGGCCGATCATCAGGTCCGACAGGCCCGCGTCCCCCGCCAGGGGCCGCGCCTCCAACAGGGTGGTGCGCACCGTCATGTCGGTGCGCGACAGGCTCAGGCATTCGTCGATGGAGCGCGCCGCCGGCCCGACCTTCACCCCCAGATCCCACAGGACATAGAGGACGAATTCGATCACCCGCTCGCCGCGCGGCGTGGGCTTGCCAGGCCGCAGGAACAGCAGGTCCAGGTCGGAAAACGGAGCCAGCACGCCGCGCCCATAGCCGCCGACCGCGACCAGCGACAGCCGCTCGGCCTCGACGGGCGATATGGGCCACAGCCCCTGGGTCGCGACGCGCCACAGGCTCGACAGCATCTCGTCGGCGGCGGCGGCGTAGAGGCGGGCGACCTCGCGGCCCGGCGCGCCCGCGTCCAGCCTGCGCTCGGCCCGGGCGCGGGCGGCGTCGTAGGATTCGCGCAGAACGGCCGCGACCGCCGCGCGGGGATCGGGCGTCCGCGCGGCCTCGTCGAGGCGGTCGTCCAGGGAAGTCGGCGCGGCGGTCATGGAGGCCATATAGGAGGCCAGGGCCGCCGCGTCCTCAGCCGATCAGTCCGGACGGACGCGCTTCTTGCGGAACGAGGGGTTCAGCACCTGCTTGCGCAGGCGGATCGACTTGGGCGTGACCTCGACCAGTTCGTCGTCGTCGATATAGGCGATGGCCTGTTCCAGCGACATCTGGCGCGGCGGGGTCAGGCGCACGGCCTCGTCCTTGCCCGAGGCGCGGACGTTGGTCAGCTGCTTGCCCTTGATCGGGTTGACGTCCAGGTCGTCCCAGCGGGCGTTCTCGCCGATGATCATGCCCTGGTAGGTCTTTTCGCCGGCGCCGACGAACATGACGCCGCGGTCTTCCAGGTTCCACAGGGCGAAGGCGGCGGTGTCGCCGTCCGAGTTGGAGATCAGTACGCCCTTCAGGCGGCCGGCGATGTCGCCCTTGTGCGGCTCATAGTGGCTGAACACGCGGTTCAGCACGCCCGAGCCGCGCGTGTCGGTCAGGAACTCGCCCTGATAACCGATCAGCGAGCGCGAAGGGCACATCAGCTGGATGCGGGTCTTGCCGGCGCCCGAGGGGCCCATGTCCTTCAGCTCGGCCTTGCGGGCCGACAGCTTCTCGATGACGATGCCGGTGAAGTCGTCGTCGACATCGATCATGACGTCCTCGATCGGCTCCAGCTTCTCGCCGTTCTCGCCGGTCTGATAGACCACGCGCGGACGGCTGATCGACAGTTCGAAGCCTTCGCGGCGCATGTTCTCGATCAGAACGCCCAGCTGCAGTTCGCCACGGCCGGCGACCTCATAGGCGTCGGCGCCGGCGGTCTGGGTCACGCGGATGGCGACGTTGGCCTCGGCCTCCTTCAGCAGGCGGTCGCGGATGACGCGCGACTGGACCTTGTCGCCTTCGCGGCCGGCCAGGGGGCTGTCGTTGACCGAGACGGTCATCGAGATGGTCGGCGGGTCGATCGGCTGGGCCGGCAGGGCCTCGGTCACTTCCATGGCGCACAGGGTGTCGGCGACGGTGGCCTTGGACATGCCGGCGATGGCGACGATGTCCCCGGCCTCGGCGCCCTCGTCCACGGGCTGGCGCTTCAGGCCGCGGAAGGCCAGGACCTTGGTGATGCGGCCGCGCTCGATCTCCTTGCCGTCGCGGTCCAGGGCGTGGATCGCCATGCCGGGAACGGCCTTGCCGCTCTCGATGCGACCGGTCAGCAGACGGCCCAGGAACGGGTCGGATTCGATCAGCACGTTCAGGATCTGGAACGGCTTGTCCACATTCTGCTGCTGCTTGGGCGCCGGCACGTGGCGCACGATCAGGTCGAACAGCGGGGCCAGATTATCGTTGGGCTGGGACAGATCCAAGGTCGCCCAGCCGTTGCGGCCCGAGGCGTAGATGTGCGGGAAGTCCAGCTGCTCGTCGGTCGCGCCGATGGCGGCGAACAGGTCGAAGGTCTCGTTGTGGACGCGGTCCGGATCGGCGTGGGCGCGATCGACCTTGTTGATGCACAGGATGGGCTTCAGCCCCATCTTCAGCGCCTTGGTCAGCACGAACTTGGTCTGGGGCATGACGCCTTCCTCGGCATCGACCAGCAGGACGCAGCCGTCCACCATGCCCAGGATCCGCTCCACCTCGCCGCCGAAGTCGGCGTGGCCGGGGGTGTCGATGATGTTGATGCGGGTCTCGCCGCCTTCGCCGTTCCACAGCACCGAGGTCGCCTTGGCCAGGATGGTGATCCCGCGCTCGCGCTCCTGGTCATTGGAGTCCATGGCGCGTTCGGTCGTCGCCTCATTGGCTCGGAAGACCCCGGACTGGGCCAGGAGTTGGTCCACCAGGGTCGTCTTGCCGTGGTCGACGTGGGCGATGATGGCGACGTTGCGCAGGTTCATTTTACAATCGCGGAATGGCGCGGCCGGCTAGGGACGGTCGCTGGACATGAAAAGGCATGCAGGGAGCGCGCGCCTCTTACAGCCATGTGGGCGGAAACACCAGAGCGGGCGTTCACCGCCGTGTCAGAGCGTCCGCACCATATAGCGGGCGTCCGCGCCGTAGCTGGCCAGTTTCGCCGCCATGCCCGGCGGATCGCGCGGCGTAAAGCCGTGCCGGGTCCAAAAGGCCGCCGCATCGTTCACCGCCACCAGGGCGATGGCCGGCCAGCCGTCCTCGGCCGCCTGTTCCGCCAGCCGTTCGACGATCGCGCCGGTGACCCCGCCGCCCCGTGCATCGGGATGCAGGGCCAGGTCGTGCAGATAGATCAGGGCCGGATCGGCGGGCAGGCCCTCGATCACCGTGTTCAACGGCGGCGCCGCATCCGCGCGCCAGGGATAGGCGATCAGATAGCCCTCCGCCGGCCCTTCGCCCGCCGCCAGCACGAAACAGCCGCGCGGATACAGCGCCAGACGGTTCTGGAAACAGGCCCGATCCTCGAAATGGTCCGGAAACGACAGGCGCGCGACCTCGACCACCGCATCGACGTCGTCCGGCCGCATCGGACGCCAATCTAGCTGGGGCAGCGGCTGTTCAGCTCCGCCTTGTTGAATCGCCACCGGACCGTCCTCGTCTCGCCGTCCACCTCGCCCTCGATCCGGGCGGACAGCACATCGCCGTCGCGCTCATAGACGATCCGCTGGGGGAAGTCGTGGGCGGCCTGTTCGAAGGTCACGCGGTTCGGGCCGGACTCCACCACCGGAAAGACGGTGACGGGCTGGCCCTCCGGTTGGGCGAAATAGGCCAGGGACGCGTCCGGCGCGGGGTCCACCGGCGCGATGCGGGACAGTTCATAGCCGACGCGACCCCCGCGCACCGTGACCGAGACTCCGGCCATCAGGTTCAGGCGCGGATCGGTCCAGGTTTCGGACACTTCCCGGTCGCCCTCGCACGACAGCCAGTAACCGGACATCCACCCCAGATCGGGCCGAACGTCCGCCTGCAGGGCGGCGGCCAGGATCATCGTCGTCAGCATCGTCGTTTCCTCCCCATCGACAGGCGGAAGGTTAGGCCGGATGCGGTCCCGGCGGCTTGTAGGTTTGCGACGCGATGGCGCGGGCCAGCTCACGCTGGTCGCGCGCCCATTCGGTGGCCGTGCAGCCCAGGAAGCGGCGGAAATCGCGCGCCAGCTGGGGCTGATCGAAATAGCCGGCCTCCAATCCCGCCTCCAGCCAGCCCTCGGCCTCCTGGTCCGGATGGGCGGCGCGGTCGAACACGCGGCGAAAACGGAAGACGGAGCGCAGCAGGCGCGGCGAGACCCCGACACGGTCGGCGAACCGGCGTTGCAGGGCGCGCTGTCGAGCGGCGGACCGGGGCGCGGGCGGCCGTTCGACGGCGGCGGCCTCGACCTCGGCGCGAACAAGGGGGTCCAGGCGCCATTCCGCCCTGTCCGGCCGATCCTGCAGCCAGGCGACGAAGGCCGTGACCTGGCCGGCGGGATCGCCCGCCGGCGGGGCGAAGCCGGCCAGGCGCGACACCATGTCGAGCCGGCGATCGGTCGCCTCGGCCAACGGACGGCCCAGGAAGTCCCGCGCGCCGTCCGGCTCGAAACGGACGGCGACCAGTTCGGTCGGTCCGGTCGGCCGCATGACCAGCGGACGCGTCATCTGCCCTGCGAAAAGCGCGAACGGCTGAAGATGGAAGGCCCCGTCGTCGCCCTGTTCCGCATAGGGGGCGCCGAGATCGAAGATCAGTTCGGGGCAGCCGTCCGGCGCGATCCGCTGAATCGTCGGCGACGGGTCGGGGGCGGCGTAGGTCCAGAGGACGCGGACGAAGGGACGGAGCGACGGCGGCGGCGCGAACTCCTGATAGCGTTCCTCCCCCGAGGCCACTTCAGTTGACCTTGGCCGGGTCTGGCGGGGCGGCGGGAAGGGGCGAAACGGGGACGCCGTCCTCTTTCAGCTTCTTCACCTCGGCGGGCGTGGCCTCGCCATAGATTTCGCGCTTCTCGGATCGGCCTTCGTGGATATCGCGGGCCTCGCGCGCGAAGGCGTCGCCGACATAGTCGAAATTGGCCTCGACATGGGCGCGCACCTCGCGGGCGGCGTCCATCATCAGGGTCTGCATCTTGGCGGCCATGTCCGGCGCGGGATCGGCCTTGCGCGCGCCGCTGACGGCGGGGGCCATGACCGCCTTGTCGACCGCGTGTGAGCCGCAGAACGGACATTCGATCAGGCCGCGCGCCGCCTGGTCGTCATAGTCGGAGGAGGAGCCGAACCAGGCTTCGAAACCATGCGCCTGGTCGCAGCGAAGGGCGTATCGGATCATGAGGCGGGCAGGAAGTCGCGGTCGTGGGTCAGGGCCGGAACGGCCGCGCGGGCGCGGGCCACCGCCTCCATGTCCAGTTTCGCCGTCACGATGCAAGGGTCGTCGTGATCCGCCCTGGCGAGAATCTCGCCCCAGGGGCCGACGACGGTGGAGCGGCCCCAGGTGCGGCGGCCGTCCTCGTGCAGCCCCCCTTGCGCCGGGGCCAGGACGAAGGCGCCGGTCTCGATGGCGCGGGCGCGCAGCAGGGTCTCCCAGTGCGCCTCGCCCGTCGGGGCGGTGAAAGCGGCCGGCACGGCGATCATCGCGGCGCCGGCCTTGGCCAGCTGGCGATACAGATGCGGGAAACGAATGTCGTAGCAGATGGTCAGCCCCAGCCGGCCCCAGGGCGTACCGGCGAGCGTCGCCGCGTCGCCGGGCCGGACCGTCGCGCTTTCGCGATAGGTCTCGCCGTTGGGCAGGTTGACGTCGAAGACGTGCAGCTTGTCATAGCGGGCGACGATCCTGCCGGAAGGATCGACCAGCAGCGAACGATTGGCCGCCCGGCCGTCGCCGGCATGGCCCGAACGCACGATGGCCGAGCCGATCAGCAGCCAGACGCCCAGTTCCGCCGCCAGCCGGCGCAGGCCCAGCACGGCGATATCGGCGTCTTCCTCCACCACCACGGCGTCGCGGCGGTCGCGGCGCTGCTCCAGGACGTTGGTCCCTTCGGGCGTCAGGATGAACCGGGCGCCGCCCGCCGCCGCCTCGCGGATCAGCGGCTCGACATGGGCCAGCGCCGCTTCCGCCGTCGCCGGCGTGCGGGTCTGGATCAGGGCGATGTCGAGCCCATCGCCCATGGATCAGCCGACCAGCAGGGCGTCGAGCTTGCCGTCGCGCTCCAGGGCGTGGATGTCGTCCGACCCCCCCACATGCTGTCCGCCGATGAAGATCTGGGGGAAGGTCATCCGCCCGCCCGACTTCTCGACCATTTCCGCCTTTTTGGCCGGATCGTTGGAGGCGACGATCTCGGTATAGTCGACGCCCTTCTTCTTCAGCAGGGACAAGGCGCTGAAGCAGTAGGGGCAGCCGGGCTTGGTATAGATGACGACGTCGGACAAGGCGGGTCTCCAGTGACGAGGCGCGCCCAGGCGGCGATCCGCCGCCCGGCGCGTTTGGGCTTACATAGTCAGTTCGCGGGCGTTGCGCACCCTTGCGATGACGGCCAGGTCCACCGCCCGCGCCCCGGCGTCGATCAGGGCGCGGGCGCAGGCCTCGCCGGTCGCGCCGGTGGTCAACACGTCGTCGATCAGAAGGATGCGTCGGCCCTTGATCCTGCGGCGGCCCGCCTCGGTCGCCGCAAAGGCCGTCTTCACGTTCAGCCGCCGGCCGCGCCGGCTCTTGCCGCCCTGGCTGGCGGTATGGCTGGTGCGCCCCAGGGCGTCGGGCAGGTAGTCCAGCCGGGCGGCCCGCGCCAGGGGCCGGGCGATCTCGGCCGCCTGGTTGAACCGGCGCGACAACAGGCGAAACGGGTGCAGCGGCACGGGAACCACCGCGTCCGCATCCTGGATCAGGTCGGCGGCGGCGCGGCCGATCCACCGCGCGAACAGGGGCGCGAACTGCTGCTGGTCGCCATGCTTGTAGCGCAGGATCAGCCCCCGCGAATGATCGTCATAGACACAGGCCGCCCGCGCCCGCTGAAAGACATAGGGCTGGGCGACGCAGGCGGCGCAGCGGGTTTCGGCGAAGTCGCCGCCGTCGAATTCGAACGCCGCGCCGCAGCCGTCGCACACCGGCGCCTCGAGGAATCTGATCCGGCTCCAGGCGTCCGGCGTCAGGCCGGCGGCGGCCGTCGCCTCGCGGCTGTCGTGGGCCATGGGCGGCAGGATCAGGTCCGCCAGGCCACGCCCCCAATCCCGCATCTGGCCGCCCGCCCCTTCCCAGGCGCGTCGCCAGCCCCCATCCTGTGCGTCCATGACCGCCCTTCCCCCCTCTTCCGACGGCCCCCCGCGGATCTTCGACGCCGATCGGCGCGCCGCCCGGCTGCGTCGATCCCGGACCCGGTTCGATCAGGCCGACTTCCTGCACCGGCGCGCCGCCGGCAATGCGGCGGAAAGCCTGGAAGCCATCCTGCGTGATTTTCCCGTCACGGTCGACCTGTCCGCCCACCCCGGCGTGTTCGAAGGCGCGGTGAGGGCGAGCGACGCGGCCGGTCGGATCGGGCCGATCCTGACGCCGACCGCCTTGGCCGAACGCGCCGCGCCGGGCGCCGCCGCCCTGCCGCTGGAGGACGGCTCCACCGACCTGATCGCCTCGCTCCTGACGCTGCACTGGGCCAACGACCTGCCCGGCGCCCTGGCCCAGATCCGGCGCGCGCTGAAGCCCGACGGCCTGTTCATCGGGACGCTGTTCGGCGCGGGCACGCTGAAGGAGTTGCGCGGCGTCCTGACCCAGGCCGAGTTGGAGGAGCGCGGCGGGGCCCAGGCGCGCGTGTCGCCCTTCGCCGACGGCTATGACGGCGCCGCCCTCCTGCAGCGGGCCGGGTTCGCCCTGCCCGTCTCGGACGTGGATCGGTTCACCGTGCGCTACCGCGACCTGGCCGGCCTGGTCCGCGACCTGCGCGCCATGGGCGAGACCAATGTGCTGCACGGCCCGATCCGGCCGCTGAGCCGCGCGGTCCTGACGCGCGCCGCCGCCCTCTACGCCGAACGGCACGCCGACGCGGACGGCCGCATTCCCGCGACCTTCGAGATCATCCACCTTGCGGGCTGGAAGCCGCATGACAGCCAGCAGAAGCCGCTGCCGCGCGGCTCGGCCAAGGTGCGCCTGGCCGACGCCCTGGGCGTCAGGGAAATGACCGGCGAAGAGCCGGATTAGCCGCCGATGGCCGCCTTCATGGCGTTGGTCAGCTTCTCGACCGTCGCGGCGAAACCCCCGTTGTGGGAGTTCGCCAGGGCGCTGATCGAGGTCACGATGGCCAGGAAGATCAGGGCGCAGATCAGGCCGTATTCGATGGCGGTGGCGCCGCTCTGGTCGGCTTTGAACCGGGCGATGAAACGTCTCATGACCGGCCCTTCTGGTCGGCGGTGGATCAGAGCAGGTCGCGCAGCCAGGCGACCAGGGGTTCGTCCGCAGGCGGCATGGGATAGTCCGAAAGCTTGTTCGGCTTCACCCAGGCCAGGGCTGCGTGTTCACGCGGGGTGACCACGCCGGCCCAGCGCCGGCACAGGTACAATGGCATCAATAGGTGAAACGAATCGTAAGCGTGGCTGGCGAAGACGAACGGCGCCAGACAGGCCTCGCTGACCTCGATCCCCAGCTCCTCGCGCAGTTCGCGGATCAGGGCGGCCTCGGGCCTTTCCCCGGACTCGACCTTGCCGCCGGGAAATTCCCACAGGCCCGCCAGCGTCTTGCCTTCGGGCCGTTTGGCGATCAGCACCCGCCCGTCCACGTCGATCAGGGCGACAGCGACGACCAGAACGGTGGGAAGCGACATCAGAAGGCCTGTCCAAGGTAGCGCAGCGCCGAGACCCAGACCGTCTCGTCGTCGAACGAATAGAACACGACCGCACGCCGGTCGAAGGTGATGCGATAGACCAGATCGTCCAGCGGTCGTCCGATGCGTGGAAAATCGGTCAAGGTTTCGCATCGACGACGAAGGTCGTCGATGAATTTCAGGGCCGCGCGTGGCGAGTCGGCTGCGATCACATCATAGGCCGCAGCGAAATCAAACTCGGCCGATGGGAGAAAAACCAGCCGACGCGTCAACCTTCGTCCCGCTTCAGACGCGCTTCGTGTCGGGCCAGAAGATTGCGCCGCAAATCGTCGGAGGTCAGGGGCGGACGCGGATCGGCCAAGGCCCGCTCATGCTGACGGCGCGCCCAGGCCACGGCTTCCGGTGAGGGATCATCGCTTTCCAGATCGTCCCACAACGCCTGACTGACGAACGGACTCGTCTCGTCGGCATAGGGATCGACAGGTTTGGGCTGGGCGCTCATGGCCTCATCCTATCACGAAATCAGCTTCGGTAGTCGCCGTTGATCTCGATGTAGCCCTTGGTCAGGTCGCAGGTCCAAACGGTGGCGGACGCGCGGCCGGAGCCGACGTCGACAGTGATGTCGATCTCGGGCTTCCTCATATAGGCGCTCATCTTCGCCTCGTCGTAGGTCGGGGACGGGGCGCCGTCGATGGCGGCCTGGTGGGGGCCGAAGCGGATCGCCAGGTGGTCGCGGTCCACCGGCTCCTCGGTCTTGCCGACAGCCATGACGACCCGGCCCCAGTTGGCGTCCTCGCCGGCGATGGCGGTCTTGACCAGGGGGCTGTCGGCGATCGACTTGGCCAGTTTGCGCGCCGAAGCGGGGCTGGCGGCGCCGTCCACCGTCACCTTGACGAACTTGGTCGCGCCCTCGCCGTCGCGCACCAGCTGGTGCGCCAGGTCCAGCATCACCTTGTCCAGCGCCGTCGAAAAGCTCTTCAGCCGCCGGTCGCCCACCCGCCCGATGCGCGGCGCGCCCGAGGTTCCCGTGGCGAACAGCAGGGCCGTGTCGTTGGTCGAGGTGTCGCCGTCCACCGTCACCGAGTTGAAGGTGGTGCGGACGTGCAGGCCCAGCAGCGCCTGCAGCACATTGGGATGGATGTCGGCGTCGGTGACGATGAAGGCCAGCATGGTCGCCATGTCCGGCGCGATCATGCCCGAACCCTTGGCGATGCCGGCGATCCGGACCTTGTAGCCCTCGATCTCCGTCTCGGCGTAGGCTCCCTTGGGGAAGGTGTCGGTGGTCATGATTCCGCGACCGGCCCTGGCCCACTGGTCCGAGGGATGGGTGTCGGCGTCCAGGCCCTGTTCGATCTCGGGCAGTTTGGCGACGATCTTCTTGTCGTCCAGCACCACGCCGATCACGCCGGTCGAGGCCAGCATGACGTCGCGCTGACGGCAGCCGAACCGCTTGGCGACCTCCGAGGCGGTGCGGCGTGCGGCGTCGGCCCCGGCCTTTCCGGTGAAGGCGTTGGCGCAGCCGGCGTTGACCACCAGGGCGCGCACGTCCTTGCCGCCGTCGGCGCCGCCCAGATGCCGCTTGCACCAGTCGACCGGCGCCGAGCCGATCTTGTGCCGGGTGAAGACGCCCGCGCAGCTGGTTCCGCGCGCGAAACGGAACACGACCAGATCGTCGCGATCATGCTTGTAGAAGCCGGCGCGGGCGGTCGCGATCTCGACCCCGCCGATGGGCGGAATGGTCGGGAAGGGCACGGCCAGGGGCGAAATCTTCAGGCCCGGCTTGCCGGCGGCGGGCGCGGCCGTCGCGGGGACGGCGTCCGAACCCGGCGTGCGCGTCGCCCGCTTCAGCGCCGTGGCGAACGGGTCCAGCGCCTTTTCGAACGCCTGTTCGATCTTCTGGCCGGTCGTCGAGGGGGTCTTGGTCATGGTCAGGCGTCCGGGGCGGAGGCGGGGTTCGAGGGCGCCGGCGTCGGCTGGGCGGGGGTCGTCTGGGCGGGGGCCGGGCCGGGGGCGGGCAGCAGCACGTCCACCTTGGCCTTGCCGCGAAGCTGCTCCAGCAACTGCCGCACGCCCTCATAGGTCAGGTATCGGACGATCTGGGGCCGGGCCTGTTCGAGCGTGGGGGGCGTCTCCTGGCGACGATCCTCGACCCGCAGCACGGCCCAGCCGCCTTCGGTCTGGAACGGCCCGACCGTCGAACCCGCGGGCTTGTCGCGCAGCGCCGCGGCATAGGCCTGAGGCATGACGTCCAGCGTCGAATAGCCCAGGTCGCCGCCCGAGAACCGCGTCGCCTCGTCCGTCGATCGCTCCATCGCCACCGCCTCGAAGCTGGCGCCCTGGCCCAATATGCCGATGACGGCGTCCGCTTCGGGTTTGGTGCGCGACAGGATCAGACGGACGCGGATCTCTTCCGATGTCTTCGCCAGCCGCAGCTGCTCGTTGTACAGCGTCTGCACCGCCTGGTCGGAAATGGCCCCGTTGACGACGCTCTCGACCAGCATGTCGCCCAGGATGCGCTCGCGCGTCGCCTCCAGCCGACGCTGCGCCAGGGCCGAGGAATCCAGCCGCCGCCGCTCGGCCTCCCTGGCCAGCAGCTTCTGGTCGATCACCTCGTCCAGCACGCGGCGGAACAGGTCGGAGGTGACGTCCAGCGGCTCGCCCTCCCCCACCAGGCCCTGGGCCACCGCCTCGCGCTTGACGTCCGAGGCCCAGATGGTCGCGTCCTGCACCCGGGCCACCGCCGTATCGCCCGCCTCGGGCGCGCCGTCGCCGCCGCGAGAACAGGCGGAAACGGCCAGGCTGGCGACGATCAGCGCTGTCGCCATCATGCCGAAAGGTCGCCGGAATGGGGTCAAGGGGGCGCTCCGTCGAAGGCGGCCGAAAGCCCCTCGCGTTGACAGGGGTTAGGCCGGTGCTTAAGTCCCGCCTGCGCCCAAGTCGAGGGGTTTTGATCGTCTGCGCGGCCCTTCGCGCGCGCCAGTTCCGGCGCACCAGGGCCGCCATCGGTCCGGGCCTCTCTCCCGGCGTCCGTATCGCCGCCCCTCACGGGATTTCAGAGCCGCTCAGCTCGCAGACGCTCGACCGCTTACCGGATCCAATATGCTCGGCTTCGCCAAGAAACTTTTCGGCTCCTCCAACGACCGCAAGGTCAAGGCCTTCCAGGACCACGCCCAGCGCATCAATGCGCTGGAGCCCAAGTTCGCCGCCCTGTCCGACGACGAGCTGCGGATGATGACCGACGCCTTCAAGGATCGGCTGGCCAATGGCGAGACGCTGGACAAGATCCTGCCCGAGGCCTTCGCCGTGGTGCGCGAGGCGTCCAAGCGCGTCCTGGGCCAGCGCCAGTACGACGTCCAGCTGGCCGGCGGCATGATCCTGCACGAGGGCGGCATCGCCGAGATGCGCACCGGCGAGGGCAAGACCCTGGTCGCCGTCGCGCCGGTCTATCTGAACGCCCTGGCCGGCAAGGGCGTGCACGTCATCACCGTCAACGACTATCTGGCCCGCCGCGACGCCGACACTATGGGCCGCGTCTATCGCTTCCTGGGGCTTGAGGTCGGCGTCATCGTCAACGGCCTGAGCCAGGGCCAGCGCCAGCAGGCCTATAACGCCGACGTCACCTACGGCACCAACAACGAGTTCGGCTTCGACTATCTGCGCGACAACCTGGTCTATGACCGCCGCGAGATGGTGCAGCGTCCGCACAACTTCGCCATCGTCGACGAGGTCGACTCCATCTTGATCGACGAGGCGCGCACGCCGCTGATCATCTCGGGCCCGACCGAGGACCGGTCGGACCTGTATAAAATCCTGGACGCTCTGATCAAGGAACTGATCAAGGACAAGGACACCTATGAGCTGGACGAGAAGCAGAAGCAGGTCCTGCTGACCGAACTGGGCTCGGAACGGCTGGAAGAGGCGCTGGAAAAGGGCGGCCACTTCGCCGCCGACACCACCGGCCTGTACGACGCCGCCAACATCAGCCTGGTGCACCATTCCAACCAAGCCCTGCGCGCCAACACCCTGTATCAGCGCGACAAGGACTATATCATCAAGGGCGGCGAGATCGTCCTGATCGACGAATTCACCGGCCGCATGATGACCGGCCGGCGCCTGTCCGAAGGCCTGCACCAGGCCATCGAGGCCAAGGAGGACGTCAAGATCCAGCCCGAGAACCAGACCCTGGCCTCGGTGACGATCCAGAACTACTTCCGCCTGTACCAGAAGCTGTCGGGCATGACCGGCACCGCCGCGACCGAGGCCCAGGAGTTCGGCGACATCTACAAGATGGACGTGCTGGAGGTGCCGACCAACCGGCCGATCCAGCGCAAGGACCATGACGACGAGGTCTATCGCACCCACGCCGAGAAGAACCAGGCCATCGCCCGGCAGATCGCCGAATGCCACCTGGCGGGCCAGCCCATCCTGGTCGGCACGGTGTCGATCGAGCGTTCGGAACAGCTGTCGGACCTGCTGAGCAAGTACGAATACAAGGTCGAGGTCTCGCGCACGCTCAAGAAGGAATATGCGGGCAAGGCCAAGGAAGCCGAGAAGATCGGCGACGCCGCCTATGACATCACCTACGAGACCAAGCTGCGCGGCATCCCGCACAGCGTCCTGAACGCGCGCCAGCACGAGCAGGAAGCCTATATCGTCGCCGACGCCGGCCTGCCGGGCGTGGTGACCATCGCCACCAATATGGCCGGCCGCGGCACCGACATCCAGCTCGGGGGCAACCTCGAGATGAAGATGCAGAAGTGGCTGCTGGACCAGCGCAACCTGGCCATCGAGGTCACGCCCGAGATGGAGAAGGCGCAGGAAGCCCAGTTCAAGGCCGACATCGCCGTCCAGCGCGAGATCGCGCTCGCCGCCGGGGGCCTGTTCGTCCTGGGCACCGAGCGCCACGAAAGCCGCCGTATCGACAACCAGCTGCGCGGCCGGACCGGCCGCCAGGGCGACCCCGGCGTGTCGAAATTCTACCTGTCGTGCGAGGACGACCTGCTGCGCATCTTCGCCGGCGACCGCCTCGATTCGATCATGAAGACCTTCGGCGTGGCGGAAGGCGAGGCCATCACCCACCCCTGGCTGAACCGCGCCATCGAGACCGCCCAGAAGCGCGTCGAGACCCGCAACTACGACATCCGCAAGAACCTGCTGAAATACGACGACGTCGTGAACGACCAGCGCAAGGCCGTGTTCGAGCAGCGCCAGGAGTTCATGGATTCCGAGGACCTGTCGGAACTGGTCGGCGACTTCCGCCGCGACGTGGTCTCCGACCTGGTCGATCGCTACATCCCGCCCAAGGCCTATGCCGAGCAGTGGGACATCGACGGCCTGGACGAGAAGGTCCGCTCGACCCTGGGGCTGGAGCTGCCGCTGCACGACTGGGCCGCCGAGGAAGGCGTGTCGAACGAAGAGTTCGAGGAGCGGCTGCTGGCCGCCGCCGACGCCCGGGCCGCCGAACGGCTGGAGCTGATCGGCGCCGACCAGACGCGCGGCCTCGAAAAGCAGTTCATGCTGCAGATGATCGACATGCAGTGGCGCGAGCACCTGGTCCACCTGGACCATCTGCGCGGGGTCATCGGCCTGCGCGGCTATGGCCAGCGCGACCCGCTGAACGAATACAAGACCGAGGCCTTCTCGCTGTTCGAGAACCTGCTCTACGACCTGCGCCACAACGTGACGCGCTGGCTGATGACGGTCGAGTTCCGCTTCCAGCCGCCGCCCGAACTGCCCGAATTCCAGGAAATCCACCTGAACCCCGGCACCGGCGAGAACGAAATGTCCGATCCGGCCGCCCAGAATCCCGAAGGCACGCTGATCGGCGACGATCGCGCCCGCCTGCCGATCGAGGCCCTGCCCCCCGGCTGGGAGATGACCGGCCGCAACTCGCCCTGCCCCTGCGGCTCGGGCCGGAAGTTCAAACACTGCCACGGGGCGTTGGTCTAGGTCGGCTCGCTTCGGCGGTGCTCGGCATGTTGGTTTGTCGATCCTTCGGCGATTAAGAAGGAGGGATGAGCCACAAATCCCTCTTCTCCCGCGCCCTGGCGTCGGCCCCCGACCGGCTGCATTTCGCCGCCCACAGCCATCATCTGTGGCCCGACGTCAGTTTCGACGCCCAGCAGCAGGCCTGGCTCGACGCCAATCTCCATGCGGACAACAAATGGGACCTGGTATTCGGCGAGGTGATCCCGACGGCCCAGGCGCAGGTCGCGGCCGAGTTGGGCCTGCCGTCGCCCGACAGCATGGTCTTTTCCTCCAACACCCACGACCTGCTGTTGCGGATCTTCTCCGGCTTCGAGCGCAAGCCCGTTCGCATCCTGGCCACCGACGGCGAATTCCATTCCTTCCGCCGCCAAGCCGAGCGGTGGGAGGAGGCGGGCGAGGCGGTGGTTGCGCGCGTGCCGCTGGCTCCGTTCGACACCTTCGCGGACCGGTTCGTCGCCGCCGCGCGCGAAGGCGGGCATGACTGGATCGTCGTCAGCCAGGTCTTTTTCCGCACGGGCGGCCTGTTCGACCGGATCGCGGACCTAACCGACCTGGCGCGCCCGGATGGGCCGTGGGTGCTGGTCGACGGCTATCACGGCTTCATGGCGACCCCGACCGACCTGTCCGGCGTGGCGGACCGCATCTTCTATGTCGCGGGCGGCTATAAATACGCCATGGCGGGCGAGGGCGCCTGTTTCCTGCACGCGCCGGACGGCTTCTGCCCGCGCCCCGTCACCACCGGCTGGTTCGCGGAGTTCGGCGCTCTGTCGGGGCCGCCGGGCGGGGTGCAGTATCGCACGGACGGCGGGCGCTTCTGGGGGGCGACCTTCGACTGTTCGGCGCTCTACCGCTTCAACGCCGTGCGGCGGATGCTGGCCGAGCAAGGCCTGACCACAGCAGCCGTGGCCGACCACGCACGCGCGCTGGCGCTTCAGTTCCAGACGGCGGTCCGCCAGGGCCGGGCGGGGCCGCTGGCCGAGGCCGACATCCTCAACCCCGTCGTGGGCGAGGCGCCGCGCGCCCGCTTCCTGGCCCTGCGCGACGCCCGTGCGTCCGACTGGCGCGCGCAACTGCAGGCGGCGGGCGTCATCACCGACGTCCGCGACGACGTGATCCGCTTCGGTTTCGGCCTCTATCAGGACGCGGACGATGTGGAGCGGCTGATCGCGATCTGTCGCGCAGTTCAGTAGAAGGTCGCGTCGTCCTGCTTTTTGGGCTGTGGGGCGCCGCGGGGCGGCGCGGACGGCCGAGGTCCCGACTGGGCGCCCGCCTGGGGTTGCGACGGCGCGGGCTGTCCGGCCAGGGGCGGCGTCTGGGGTGGCGTTTGCGGCGCGGCGCCGTCGGGCGGCGGAATGGCCGGCAGGTCGGGATAGGGCATGGGCTGGGCCGGAAGGTCGGCCGGCGACACTTCCTGGTCCGGAGCGGGGGCCTCGGCCCGATCCGGCGCGTTCACATCGTCGCGGATATAGGCCCAGGACCGGCTGTCGGCGCAGCCGCAAGCCCTGAGGAAGCCCTGCTGGTCGCGCCACAGGATCAGCGGATAGGTGATCGGCGCCCCAGCGTCCTTCAGCAGGGTCGTCAGGCGTTCCTCGAAACGGCGGCTGGCGTCCACCACCGCCGAACGGGCCAGGTCGCCGTCGGCCTGGGGAATCCCGGCGGCGGTCCAGCTACGCGTCGGCGTCGCCGACCACCGCTGATATAGGGTCCAGTCGCGGGTCAGCCACAGCTCCGCGATCGTCGCCCGCTCGGCCGCCGTGGACCGTTGCGCTCCCTCCAGGTCGGAGCGCGCGAACAGGATCAGCCGCGTCTCCACGCCCCCGGCGCGCAGCTTGGGGATTTCGTCGCGTTCGTACCGCTGGGCCGAGGCGCTGTCGCGATAGGTCACCACATAGACCGGCCGCCCCCCGCTGCCGTCCGACACCCAGGACGCCTCGTCCAGCAGCTGCTGGATTTCGGCCTGGTTGCGACTGAGGGTGACGGGCTGGAAGCGCGAATAGAAGTTCCAGTAGGCCCAGTACCCCACGCCCGCGAGGATCAGGCCCACCACGGCCGCCAGGGCCGACCATATCAAAAAGCGACGCATCGGTAGGCGCTCTCCAGCTTCACCGTTGGCCCAGGTCAACGCATGACGGCGAAATCCGTTGTCCGCCGAATGACCGGTCTTTTCCAGCCCTGTCCTCACGTGTGCAAACCGGGGTGCGACGCCTTGTCCGGAAGAAAGGCGCAAGGCGACGCCTTGAACCGCGAAAACGGCTTCCCATCTTCGTCTCAACGCCGCGGGGACACCCCCCTCCGATCCGCGGCGAAGCGAGGCCGACGTCCCTCCCCTCCCCAAGCGTCGGTCCGCGCAGGCCGCCGGACTCCCCCAGTCCGGCGGCTTTCTCTTTGTGCGGCGCTGCACAATAATTTCAGTGAATTCGCCGATCCGAACAATGATCGGCCGGCAGGGGCTTCCCGAGCGACTGGACCTGGCCTAGTCAGCAGGAGTGGCGCAACGTCGCGCTGCATCCCTTGCGGCCCGCCGCGTCGTCCGAGACAGTTCTTCATGACCGCCCTCGATCCGAACCCCGCTCCGGTTCAGCCGATCACCAAGGCCGCGTTGGAGGCGGCCTTCGCCAGGATCGTGGGGACGGGGCCGGGCGCGACGGAAAAGGCCTTTCTGGCCCAGGCGCATGAAGATTACGCCGCCGACGAAACGCCCGAACTGGGCGGCGAGGATCTGGCCGCGCTCCTGGCCGCCTCCTGGACGGCGGCCAGCGACTATGCCGCCGTTTCGGCGCCCCTGATCACCGTCGGCGCCCTGACCGGCGCGAACGGCAAGGCGCTGGACTACGATCTGGTTCGCATCGTCCAGTCCGACGCCCCCTTCCTGGTTGACAGCGTGATGGGCGCCCTGGCCGAGGCCGGCGTGTCCGTCCGCGCCCTGTTCCACCCGGTGGTGGAGCTGAACGGGCGGCGCCTGTCGGTCATCATCCTGGTCATCGACAGCGTTCCGCAGGAACGGCGCGACGCCCTGGGCGAAGGCCTGGCCCGCACCCTCGCCGACGTCCACGCCGCCGTCGCCGACCATGAGGCCATGAACAGCCTGATGCGCCAGGCGGTGCAGAATCTGCAGACCACGCCGCCGTCCGTCGATCCGGATGTGCTGGCCGAGAACATCGCCTTCCTGAAATGGCTCAAGAGCGACCATTTCGTCTTTCTGGGCGCGCGCGACTACGACTACCCCCGCGCGGCGGACGGCGACTATGAGGCGGAAGCCGCGCTGAACCAGTCCGGCGCCGGCCTGGGCATCCTGGCCGACCCGGAACGGACCGTGCTGCGCCGGGCGTCCGAGCCCGCCGTCCTGACCCGTCAGATGCGCCGGCAGCTGGACCTTTCGGAGCCGGTGACCGTGGCCAAGGCCAACTCCCGCTCGCGCGTCCATCGCGGCGCCTACATGGATTATATCGGGGTCAAGCGTTACGGGGCGGACGGAAAGGCGGCGGGCGAGACCCGCTTCGTCGGCCTGTTCACCTCCGAGGCCTACGACCAGCTGGCGACCGAGGTGCCGCTGATCCGGCGCAAGGTCGCCAACGCCCTGGCCCGCGCCGACAAGGCGCCCGGCAGCCACAACGAAAAGCGCCTCAGGAACATCCTGGAGAACTATCCGCGCGACGAGCTCTTCCAGATCACCGAGGACGAACTGCTGTCCATCGCCCTGGGGATCCTGCACCTCTACGACCGGCCGCGCATCCGGCTGTTCTCGCGCCAGGACCCGTTCGATCGCTTCGTCTCGGTGCTGTGCTTCATTCCGCGCGAGCGGTTCGACGCCTCGGTGCGCGAGCGCATCGGCCAGATCGTCGCCCGCGCCTGGGGCGGCCGGATCTCGGCCTGGTATCCCCAGCTGTCTGACGCGCCGCTGGTGCGGGTCCACTACATCATCGGGGTCGAACCCGGAAACCATCCGATCCCCGACGCCGCCCAGCTGGAGCGCGATGTCGCCGAGGCCGGCCGCGGCTGGGTCGATCGGTTCGAATCCGCCCTGCGGCGCGCCGACATCGACGATGTCGAGGTCGGTCCGCTCAGCGCGCGCTGGGCCCGCGCCTTCGGCACGGCCTATCGCGACCGCTACGACGCCGACGAGGCCGCCATCGACCTGCAGGAGATGGATCGGCTGAACGCCACGGGCCGGGTCGGCGAGGGCGAGCCCGTCGCGGTGCGCGCCTTCCGCAATCCGGACGAAGACCGCCTTCAATTCCGCTTCAAACTGTATCGTCGCGGGCCGGCGGTGCCCCTGTCCGACGTCCTGCCGATCATGGCCGACATGGGCCTGAAGACGCTGGAGGAATACGGCTATCCGATCCGTCCGGCGGGCGAGGAGGAAATCCACGTCCACGAATTCCTGATGGAGGACCCGCGCGGCGAGGCCCTGGTCTTCGCCGACGTGAAGGCGCCGTTCGAAAAGGCCTTCGCCGCCGTCTGGACCGGCCGCACCGAGAGCGACGGCTTCAACCGTCTGGTTGTCGAACTGGGCGTCGATTGGCGCGAGGCCGCCCTGATCCGCACCCTGGCCCGCTATCGTCAGCAGACGGGGCTGGACCCGTCGCAGGCGGTGCAGGAAGAGGCGTTGCGCGAATATCCCGACGTGTCGCGCGCCCTGCTGTCGCTGTTCAACGCCAAATTCGCTCCCGAAGGCGGCTCGGCCGAGGACCGCGAGGCGGCGGTCGCCGAGCTGAACGACAGGATCAACGCCCTGCTTCAGGACGTGAAGAGCCTGGACCACGACCGGGCGCTGCGCCGGATCGCGGCCCTGATCGGCGCGATCAAGCGCACCAACTATTTCCAGCTGGACGCCGACGGTCAGCCGAAACCGCACATCTCCATCAAGATCGCCTCGCGCGAGCTCGAGGACCTGCCCCTGCCCAAGCCGTTCCGCGAAATCTTCGTCTGGGCGCCGCATATCGAGGGCGTTCACCTGCGCTTTGGCCCGGTCGCGCGGGGGGGCCTGCGCTGGTCGGACCGCCGCGACGACTTCCGCACCGAGGTCCTGGGCCTGGTCAAGGCGCAACAGGTCAAGAACGCCGTCATCGTGCCGGTCGGCTCCAAGGGCGGCTTCTATCCGAAGCAACTGCCCCGCACGACGGACCGCGAGGCCATCCAGGGCGAGGCCATCCGCGCCTATCGCACCTTCCTGTCGGGCCTGCTGGACATCACCGACAACATCGCCGCCGACGGTTCGGTGACGCGCCCCGACCAGGTCGTGGCCTGGGAAGGGGACGATCCCTATCTGGTCGTCGCGGCCGACAAGGGCACGGCGACCTTCTCGGACATCGCCAACGGCGTCTCGGCCGCCTACGGCTTCTGGCTGGGCGACGCCTTCGCCTCGGGCGGGTCGGTCGGCTATGACCACAAGGGCATGGGCATCACCGCCCGCGGCGCCTGGGAGGCGGTCAAGCGCCACTTCCGCGAGATGGGCAAGGACATCCAGACCGAACCCTTCACCATGGTCGGCGTCGGCGACATGTCCGGCGACGTCTTCGGCAACGGCGCGCTTCTGTCCAAGGCCACGCGCCTGGTCGCGGCCTTCGACCACCGCGACATCTTCATCGATCCGAACCCGGATCATGTGACGGGATGGGCCGAACGCAAGCGCCTGTTCGACCTGCCGCGCTCGTCCTGGCAGGACTATGACAAGAGCCTGATCTCGGAAGGCGGCGGCGTCTTTTCGCGCTCGGCCAAGTCCATCCAGCTGACGCCCCAGATCAAGGCGGCGCTGGACATCGCCGACGACGTGCTGGACCCGGTCAGCCTGATCCGCGCCATCCTGAAGGCGCCGGCCGAGCTGCTCTATCTCGGCGGCATCGGCACCTATGTGAAGGCGGCGGCCGAAACCGACGCCCAGGTCGGAGACAAGGGCACCGACGCGCTTCGCATCAACGGCGACGAACTGCGGGTCAAGGTAGTGGGCGAGGGCGCCAACCTGGGCCTGACCCAGGCGGGCCGCATCGTCTTCGCCCAAAACTCGAGAGATGGGGCCGGCGGCCGCATCAACACCGACGCCATCGACAACTCCGCCGGGGTCGATACCTCCGACCACGAGGTCAACATCAAGATCTTGGTGGGATCGGCCGTGACCAACGGCGTCCTGCCGGCGGACCAGCGCCCGGCGCTGCTGGCCTCGATGACCGACGAGGTGGGGCTGAAGGTCCTGGCCCACAACTACGACCAGACCCTGGCCCTCAGCCTGCAACAGGCCGAAGGCGCCGGCGCCCTGGACGCCCAGCAACGCTTCATGCAGGCCCTGTCGGCGCGCGGAAAACTGGACCGCAAGGTCGAGGGCCTGCCCAATGACGCGCGCATCAAGGAGATGATGGCGGCGGGCGTCCCGCTGGCCCGACCGGAACTGGCCGTGCTGACGGCCTACGCCAAGCTGGAACTGTCGGACGACATCGTCGCCTCCCAGGCGCCGGAGGACCCCTTCTTCGAGGAGATCCTGGTCCGTTACTTCCCCGACGCCCTGGCCAGGTTCGAACCGGAGATGAAGAGCCACCGGCTGCGGCGCGAGATCATCGCCACCGTCATGGCCAATGAAGTCGTCAACATGTGCGGCCCGACCTTCTCCGACCGCCTGCGCGGCTCGGCGGAATGCGACACCACCGCCCTGATCATCGCCTTCGAGGCCGCCCGTCGCGTCTTCCGGCTGGACGAGGCCTGGGACGCCGTCTCGGCGCTGGACCTGAAGATCTCGGCCGAGGCCCAGATCGCCCTCTATCGCGAAATCGCCGTGGTCCTGCGTCGCCAGACCTTCTGGCTGGCCCGCCGCGCCAAGGGCGGCGTCTCGGTCCAGGCCCTGATCGACCAGTATCGCCCCGTCGCCGACGCGCTTCAGGCAGAAGGGTCGCCGGTCCTGTCGCGCTTCGAACAGGGGCGTCTGGATGCGCGGGTCAAGACCTTCGCCGACCTGGGCGCGCCCGAGGATCTGGTCCGCCGCATCGCCATCATGCGTCCGCTGGTCGCCGCGTCCGACATCGGCGACCTGGCCCAGGAGGCCGGGTGGCCTGTCGCGGCGATGGCGCGCCTGTATCACCAGGTGGGCGCCGCCTTCGACTTCGACCGGCTGCGCGCCGCCGCCGGCTCGATTCCGTCGGCGGACCATTTCGACCGCCTGGCCGTCCGTCGCCTGATCGAGGACCTGATGAACGAGCAGGCGACCCTGACCCGCGCCGTCGCCAGGGCTTCCGATCCGTCGGTCGGCGTCAGCGAAGACGCCGCCGAGGGTGCGGTGGACGCCTGGATCGGCTCCCGACAGGGCGTGGTCGAGGGCGTGCGCGCCTCGGTGGACGAGATTGAACAGTCCGGCTCGGGCTGGACCTTCGCCAAGCTGACTATCGCCAACGCCACGATCCGCGATCTGGCGACGGGCGCGCTCTGATCGCCTGAAGCCCATCCCGACGCGGCGGGATGGGCTTCAGGAATAGATTGACGAACGTCATGCCACGCGGCCATCTCTGGCTCTGACAAGCGGGCGGGGGAGGCCGGCATGCCGAGAAAATTCCTTGTCGTCGTCGACGACAGCCCCGAGTTCGAGGCCGCGCTGCGCTTCGCCTGTCGTCGCGCCAAATCGACCGGCGGGCGCGTCGTCATGCTGCGGGTCCTGCCCTCAAACAGCGACGCCCACTGGTCGGGCGCCCGCGAGGAAATCGAACGCCAGCAGCGCGAGGAGGCGGAAGGCCTGCTCAACCGTCTGGGCGAAGAGGCGCTGGAGCGGTCCGGCGCCGCTCCCGTCTTCCTGATCGAACAGGGCGACGCCCAAGGCGCCATCAAGAAGGTCGTCGCCGCCGATCCCGAGATCAAGATCCTAGTGCTCGCGGCCGGAAACGGCTCGCGCGGGCCCGGGCCCCTGGTCTCGGCCATCATCAAGCACGGCGCGACGCTGGGCGGCCGCAAGCTGCCGGTCACCATCGTGCCGGCGGAACTCAGCGAAGACGAGATCGAAGACCTGGCCTGACCGCCGTCAGGCGGCGGCGCGCAGCTTCTCGCGCAGGGCGACCAGGCCGTCCCTCAGAGCCTCTATGGTTTGCGGCGACAGGCCGGTGGCGTCCAGCACGGCCTGCGGCAGGCAGTTCGCCTCCTGCGCCATCGTCGTCCCGGCGTCCGTCAGGCGGACCCGCACCACGCGTTCGTCGCGCGCGTCCCGTTCGCGCCGCACCAGGCCCATGGCCTCCAGCCGCTTGACCAAGGGCGTGACCGTATTGGATTCCAGGAACAGCCTCTCGCCCAGGCCGCCCACGGTCTGGGCGTCGTCCTGCCACAACAGGCTCATCACCAGATACTGCGGATAGGTCAGGCCCATCCGGTCCAGCATCGGCTTGTAGAAGCGGTTGAAGGCCAGGCTGCTGGAATAGGCGGCGAAGCACAGCATGTCATCGACGCCCAGGGGCGGGGCGTCTGACGGGGCGGCGGACAGGGGAGTAGTCTTGTTCATGACGGAAATAATAATCGCACGCGATTTAATCGCAAGGGCTTGACCCACGCCAAGCCTCAAGATAAATCATCGTTCGCGATTATATCGCACACGATTTTTCAGCCTCCTCGCCGCAGCCGCAGCGACCACCCAAAGGAACCAAGCCATGGCGAACGCCGACACTCCTGCAAACACCGGACGCCGCGGCGTTCTTTCCGCCATCGCCGGCATTGCCGCCGCCGCCGTAGCAGCGCCCGCCCTCAGCCGCGCCAGCGCCCAGACAGACGCGCAAGCGGCGGCGCGCGCCGCGCGCCAGTCTGGCGCCTATGTCGTCACCGCCGATGGCGTTTCCCTCTACTTCAAGGACTGGGGCCCGAAGACCGGCCCGGTGGTGACCCTCAGCCACGGTTGGCCGCTGAACGCCGACAGCTGGGAAAGCCAGGCCCTGTTCCTGGCCGACAACGGCTTTCGCGTCATTTCGCACGACCGCCGCGGTCATGGCCGCTCCAGCCAGCCGTGGGACGGCAATGACATGGATCACTACGCCGACGATCTGGCGGCGGTGATCGAAGCCCTGGATCTGCGCGACGTCTCGGCCTTCGGCTTTTCGACCGGCGGGGGCGAGGTCGCTCGCTATGTCGGTCGCCACGGCACGGGCCGCATCGCCCGTCTTGGCCTGATCTCCGCCGTCCCGCCCCAGATGGTCAAAAGCCCCGCCAACCCCGGCGGCCTGCCCATCGAGGTTTTCGACGGACTGCGCACCGCGTCCCAGGCCGACCGTTCACAACTGTACAGGGATCTGGCCTCCGGTCCGTTCTTCGGCTTCAACCGGCCGGGCGCCAAGGTCAGCCAGGGCCTGATCGACAGCTTCTGGGCGCAAGGCGTCCAGGCCGGGCACAAGAACGCCTATGACTCGATCAAGGCCTTCTCGGAGACCGACTTCACCGACGACCTGAAGAAGTTCGACCGCCCGACCCTGATCGTTCATGGCGACGACGACCAGATCGTGCCGATCGACGCCGCCGGCCGCGCTTCCAAGCGCCTGGTCCCCCATGCGGTGCTCAAGGTCTATGCGGGCGCCCCGCACGGCCTGGCCGACACCCATAAGGACCAGTTGAACCGCGACCTGCTGGACTTCCTGCGGTCGTAAACCCTTCCCCCAACCCTGAAAGGAACTTTCCCATGTCCGTCAATGTCCTCTATCGCACCACCGCAACCGCCACGGGCGGCCGCGACGGCCGCGCCGTCACCACCGACGGCGCGCTGGATGTCGCGCTCGGCACGCCCAAGGAACTGGGCGGGGCCGGCGTCGGCAACAACCCGGAACAACTGTTCGCCGCCGGCTATGCGGCCTGTTTCCTGGGCGCGATGAAGTTCGTCGCCTCCCAGGGCCAGCACGCCAAGGTTCCCGCCGACGCCAGCGTCGACGCCACGGTCGGCATCGGCCCGCGCAGCGACAAGGGCTTCGGCCTGGAAGTCGCGCTGGAGATCCGCCTGCCGGGCGTGGACCGCGCCGAGGCCGAGGCCCTGGTCGCCGAGGCCGACACCATCTGCCCCTATTCCCACGCCACGCGCGGGAACATCGCGGTGACCCTGACGGTCGCCTGACCCTGGGGCTAGCCTCGGGGAACCAGGCGCCACATGCGCAAGGGGTGACGCACGGTTCCGGCTTCGGCCCCCGCCGCGTCGCCCCGGCCCATGTAGAGGTCGGCCCGCACCGGCCCGCGAATGGCCGATCCGGTGTCCAGCGCCATGGCCAGGCCGCGATAGCTGGCCGTCGCCCCGCGCAGGTTCCCGCCGTCCGCATCCAGCCAGACCAGTTCGCCATAGCGCCACTGGGACGGGTCGACCGCGATCGCGCGCCGCTCGGTCAGGGGCACGCCCGCTGCGCCGGGCGGATGGCCGTCGTCGTCGGGGTCCAGACGAAAGAAGATGTAGCGCGGATTCAGCGCCATCACCGCCTGCGCCTCATAGCCGCGATGGGCGGCCAGCCAGTCCCGGATCGCATCCCCCGACGTGCCGTTTTCCGGCAGCAGGCCGCGCTGGGCCATCGGCCGGGCGATGCCGACGAAGGTCTTGCCGTTGTCGGCGGCGTAGGCGGCCCGGCCCCGCGTCCCGTCCTCGAACGTCAGATAGCCCGAGCCCTGGATCTGCATGAAGAACAGGTCCTCGGCCCGCATCCAGGCCAGGGCCTGGTCCGGGCGGGCGTTGTCTTCGATGGCGGCGCGGTCGCCGGCGGCATGCGGATTGGCGGGCTTGGGCAGGACCGGCGCCGAGAACTCGGCGTCGCGCGTGCGGCGGGCCGGATACTCCGGCGCGAAATAGGAGGTCAGCAGGCCCGGCCTTCCGTCCGCCGTCTCGGCGGGCACGGCGCTGAAACTGGCCTCGAAGAAGGCGCGCGCATCCGACGGCGTGACGGTGGTCGTGGTCGCCATCGCCTTGGCGCGGCCGCATGTCGACCGCGCCGCCGGATCGCGCGCGGCGCCGCAGCCGTCGATATAGGCGCGAAACGCCGCCAGGTGATCCTCGTCGCTCCAGCCGGGCAGGACGGCGGGGCTGAGGGCGTTGGACGCAGGCGGCGGGGGCGGGGTCGGACCCGGCGCGGGCGTATAGGGAATCTCGCCGCCCGATAGGACGGGCTGCGCCGGCGTCATCGGTCCGGTGGAACAGGCCGCCGCCAACAGGGCGGCCAGCGCCGGCGAACCGGCGGCAAGCCGACGCAAGGCCGACATCAGGCGTTGGCCGGCTCGACGCGGGCCAGGACCCAATTGGGATCGGCAGCGCCCAGGATGCGCTCGAACGTCCAGTGCTCGGCAGTGCGCCGCTCTTCGACCATCGGCTCGCCGGTGACCGAATCCGCGGCCTCGCCCGACGCCTTGGTCACATGGCTGCGCAGTTCGGCCAGGAAGCGGATCTTGGCCACGGCCTTGTCGCCGTCGACCGTGGCGCCTTCCAGGTCGGCGCGGGGCGGAAACAGGAATTCGACCGTCTCGGTCTCGCCGCGCGCCTCTCGCGCCGCGATGCCTGCGTCGAAAGAGGCCATGACGGCGGGCGTCAGCAGAGGCTTCAACGCGGTGCGGTCGCCGGAGGCGTAGCCGCGCACGATGATCTCATAGGCCTGGCGGGCGCCCTCGACGAAACGCGCCGGATCGAAGGCCGGATCGCGCGCCTTCAGCCCGGCGATCGAGGCCAGGGTGGCGGCGTCGATGCTGGAAACCTTGGCGACTTCGGGCGTCGCGGGACCGGGCGGGGGGGCCTTGGCGTCCTCCTGCGGCTGACGGCCGACCTTCTTGCCCAGCACATTGTACAGCTGGAACAGCACGAAGGCCGCGATCACGGCGAAGACGACGATCTGGAACTGGACCGGCAGGTTCAAGGCGACATTCCTGTTGCGGGCGACAAGCGCGCCGGAGCACGTGTCTTGGACGATTAGGGGGTCATATAGGGCGAGGCAAGGCGAAGCGCGCCCCCTGGCGAGCGACCGACGTTGCGGCGAAGCGTCCCGGCATGGTAGTCGCGGCCCCTCATTCCCGGCCAGATCGGCCGCCATCCGTTCCAAAGACCGCATCCATGACCGACGCAGCCCCGCCCGCCGAAACGCCGAACGGCGCCCAACCCCAGCAGGGCCAGCCCGCCGGCCCGGGCTTCCGCATCCTGGCCCAATATGTCCGCGACTTCTCGTTCGAGAACCCGCGCGCGCCGGAATCCCTGCGGATCGACGGCAAGCCCGCCATCGACCTGGGCGTCGAAATGGCCGCCCAGGGTCGCCCCGACGGCCTGTTCGAGCTGGACCTGAAGCTGTCGGTCAAGGCGACGCACGAGAACCAGCCGGTCTTCCACGTCGAACTGGTCTATGGCGGCCTGTTCCAGCTGGCCAACGTCCAGGAGCAGGACATCGAGCCCCTGCTGCTGATCGAATGCCCGCGCTACCTGTTCCCGTTCGCGCGCGAGATCATCTCGGGCGCCACGGCGGACGGCGGCTTCTATCCCCCGTTCCAGCTGGACCCGATCGACTTCGCGGCCATCTACATCGCCCGCCAGCAGCAGATCGCACAGCAGCCGGTCGAAACCGGCCAGGCGTAAGCCCACGACACTGTCGAATGCGAAGGGGCGGCCGGTTTCCAGCCGCCCTTTTTCATGCCCGCCTCAGGCGGCCGACTCTTCCAGGAAGGTCACGCCGTAAGCTTCCCACAGCGACTGGTCCTTCAGCACCGAGGACAGGAAGGCCACGTGTTCGGCGTGTTCCGCATCGGTCGAGCGCGGCGCGAGCGGACGGGGGCGGGGACCATAGGCGGCGACCTCGATCCGACCGCCCGGTCCCTTGCCGCCCATCGCCGACGACAGGTCCAGCACCCGCTCCTTGCCGCCGCGCAGCTCCAGATAGACCTCGGCCAGCAGCCGGGCGTCGATCAGGGCGCCGTGCAGGGTGCGCTCGACCAGCGACACCTTGTAGCGCTTGCACAAGGCGTCCAGCGAGTTGGGCATGCCCGGAAACCGCGTCTGGGCCAGTTTCAGCGTGTCGATCCAGCGCGCCTCGCCGGTGATCGGCCGTCCGCAGCGATTGTATTCGAAGTCGATGAAGTTGCGGTCGAAGGCGGCGTTGTGCGCGATCATCTGCGCGTCGCCGATGAATTCGATCAGGTCGTCGGCGATCTCGTGAAACCGGGGCGCATCCTTCACCTTGTCGTCGGTGATGCCGTGAACCCGGATCGCGTCGGCGGGGATCGACCGTTCGGGATTCACGAACCGGTGGAAGGTCCGCCCGGTGGGCAACAGGTCCAGCAGTTCGATACAGCCGACCTCGATCAGCCGGTCGCCCGTCCTGGGGTCGAAGCCGGTGGTTTCCGTATCCAGAACGATCTCGCGCGCCATTCGCCCTTAATGGGGGTGTTCGTCCGATTTCGAAAGAGTCGCCTCGCCCCGGCGCAGAGATATCCACGACGGGTCCAGAACCGTCGCCACAATGGCCTCGACCTCGGCGCGGGCGGCGTCCAGGCCACGGCCGGTATCGACGACGAAATCCGCCCGCGCGCGCTTTTCCTCATCCGGCGTCTGGCGCGCCAGGATGGCCTCGAAGCGTTCGCGCGTCATGCCGGGGCGGGCCAGGACGCGGGCGGCCTGGACCTCGGGGTCGGCGGTCACGACCACCACCGCATCGACCATCCGCTCGCCGCCCGTCTCGAACAGCAGAGGGATGTCCAGCACCGCCAACCGCGTTCCCGACGCAGCCGCAGCCTCCAGGTCGCCGCGTCGGCCCTCGGCGACCAGGGGGTGGACGATGGTCTCCAGCCGCCGGAAGGCCGCCTCGTCGCGGCCCAGGACCTCGGCCAGGCGCGCGCGGTCCACCGCCCCGTCCACGACCACGCCGGGAAAAGCCTCTCCGACCGGCGCGACCGCGGCCCCGCCCTTGGCGTAAAGCCGATGCACGGCGTCGTCGGCGTTCCACACCACCGCCCCAAGGTCGGCGAACATGGCCGTCGTGATCGACTTGCCCATGCCGATGGAGCCGGTCAGGCCCAAGAGGATCATCGGCCCGCCTCGCCCAGGTGCGCCATCAGCAGGGCGCGCAGATCCAGCGGCGGCGGCGGGCGGCGGAACAGGGCCTCAAACGACGGCGCCGCCTGGCCGATCAGCATGGCCAGGCCATCCACCGTCGTCAGGCCGCGCTCGCGCGCCATCGTCAGGAACGGCGTCCACAGGGGCTTGTAAGTCATGTCCATCACCACCGTTTCCGGCGCGATCCGGTCGAAATCGACATCCGGCTGAACGCTCAGGGCGTTGACGATCAGGGCGGCCCCGTCGAACGCCGCGTCGGCCGGCGTCACCCGCACCGACGGTCCCAGGTCGGCGGCCAGGGTTTCGGCTCGTTCGCGCGAGCGATTGACGATCCGCACCTCGGCGCCCGCCTCGACCAGGGCGCCTGCGCCGGCCCGCGCCGCGCCGCCCGCGCCCAGAAGGACCACCGGCCTGCCGCCCACGTTCAGGTCCGGCGCCTGCTCCTTCAGCCCCCGCATCAGGCCGATCCCGTCCGAACTGTCGGCCAGGACGCGGCCGTCGATGAATTGCAGGATGTTGGCCGAACCCGTCAGCTTGGCCGCCGCCGTGGCCTGGTCCGCCAGGGCGAAGGCCTGTTCCTTGAACGGCGCGGTCACGTTCAGGCCCAGGATCAGCCCGGCCCGGCCCGCCGCGACCAACGCCTCGAACCCCGCCGCATCGCGTGGCGCGAACGGCAGATAGGCCCCGTCGATCCCGCCGGCCGTCAGCCAGGCGTTATGGATGATCGGGCTCAGCGAATGGGCGATGGGCTGGCCGGCGATCCCCGCGACCAGGGCGGCGCCGGTGATCCGATGTCTGTTCATGCCGCCAACACCCCCGCGCGCCGCAATTCCGCCAGCACCGGCCACAACGGCAGGCCCAGGACGGTGAAATAGTCCCCCTCCACCGCCTCGAACAGTTGCGACCCCAGCCCCTCCAGCCGATAGGAGCCGACGCACGACAGCAGCGCCTCGCCCTCGGCCTCCAGATAGGCGTCCAGAAAGGCGTCGGAGAAATCCCGCATCCGCATCTCGACCGTATCGACCCCGGACCAGACCACTTGGCCCTTGGTCGCCAGGGCGGCGCCGGAATGCAGCTGATGGCTCCGTCCCCGCATCGACGCCAGCCGCGCCCGCGCCTCGTCCAGCGACCGGGCCTTGGAGACCAGGCCGCCGTCGAAGGCCAGTGTCTGGTCCGAGCCCAGGACCCAGGCCGCCTCGTCGTCGCGCGACACCGCCAGCGCCTTGGCCTCGGCCAGGCGCACCGCCAGCGCCGCCGGGCCCAAGTCGCCGGACACGGCCTTGATCGCGTCCTCGTCCACGCCCGCCACGCGGACCTCGAACGGCACGCCGGCGTTTTCCAGCATCGCCCGGCGCGCCGCGCTCTTTGACGCCAGAATGAGCGTTTCCTTGGTCACCACGTCGTGCCGATCCTGTGGTTGCGATGCTCGCTGAGCAGGTTGGTGATGGCCGCCGCCGTCTCCTCGACCGAGCGACGGGTCACGTCGATGGTCGGCCATCCGCGCCGCTCGAATGCCCGCCTGGCCTTGATGGTCTCCTCGCGCACGGCGTCCTGATCGGTATAGTTGGACGACTGGTTGGCGTTCAGATTGTCGATGCGGTTGCGGCGGATCTGGATCAGCCGGTCGGGCGACACCGTCAGGCCGATCACCAGGGGATTCTTCAGCTTCGTCAGCCGCTCGCCGTCCTCCTGGCCCGGCACCAGCGGCACGTTGGCGGCCCGGATGCCGCGGTGCGCCAGATAGATGCAGGTCGGGGTCTTGGACGTGCGGCTGACCCCGCACAGCACCACGTCGGCGCCTTCCAGCTGGTCCAGCGTGCCTTGGCCGTCGTCATAGGCCATGGCGAAATCCAGGGCGGCGATCCGGTTGAAATAGTCGTGGTCCAGCGCGTGTTGCGCCCCCACGCGCGACGACAGGGCCGCGCCCAGATAGCGCGACATGGCCCCCACCAGCGGGTCCAGCGCCCCGATCTGGGGCATGTCCAGCCGGCGGCACCCCTCTTCCAGCTGTTCGCGCAACTCGCGATCGACCAGGGTGTGCAACACCACGCCCGGCGCCGCCGCCACCTCTTCCAGCACCCGGTCCATCTGTTTGGCCGAGCGCACCAGGGCGTAGATGTGTTCGATCGGAATGACGCCGTCGAAGCGCGCCGTCACCGCCTTGGCCATGGCGTTCAGCGTCTCGCCGGTCGAGTCCGACACCAGGTGGACGTGGAAATAGGTCGCCAGGCGATGCGGTCGTGCGGGGCTCATTCAAACAGTCCGGCGTGTCCGGTCCCTGTGGAAAGGGTGGGGGCGATCCGGTCCAGCCGGGGCGCCGTTCTCCATAGCCGCTGATCCGGCGGGCGGCGAGCGGGGATGAGGGTGGGCGAAGCCGTCGGCTGGTCGGCCAATCATCCCAAGGCGGATATCCGGTTTTCCGAGACTTGTGGAAAATCCTAATGAAAGGTTAACGCCGCTTAACCGCGTTCACAGGCGTCCGACCCGCAAACCCTGGACCGTTAAGGCCTCGTTAAGGATTGTCCACCGGCGGGACAGCGTTCCCGGCCATCCCCGTTAAGGATTTTCGACGCGTGGATATCCGCCTTTGTTCCGGGGAGCCTTTGCGAGTCTTCCCCGCCTTTCCACGGCCCTACCTGCCTCTACGAATCTTTTAATTCTTAATCTGATTAGGGATTGAGAGCGGGGGGCTGTGACCTTAATCGTCCGGCATGACCACGCCCGCCCTGATCAGAGCTCTTCACGGAGAGACATTGGACCGCCCGCCGGTCTGGTTCATGCGTCAAGCGGGGCGGTACCTGCCCGAATATCGCCGGTTGAGGGCCGAGGCGCCGGACTTCATCGCCTTCTGTCTGAACCCCGAGATGGCGGCCGAGGCGACGCTTCAGCCCATGCGGCGGTTCGGCTTCGACGCGGCCATCGTCTTCGCCGACATCCTGCTGATCCCCCGCGCCCTGGGCCAGGACGTCTGGTTCGAGACGGGCGAGGGGCCACGGCTCGGCGAAATGCCCATTCCCGGCCGGATGGCGGAACTGGCCCCGGCGGCAGGCGAGCATCTGTCGGCCGTGGGCCAGACCCTGTCCATCGTGCGCAAAGCCTTGGAGCCCGAGCGCGCCCTGATCGGTTTCGCCGGCGCGCCCTGGACGGTGGCGACCTATATGCTGGACGGCGAGGCGCGCACCATCGGCAAGGGCGAACGCGCCCAAGCCCGCACCTACGCCTACGCAGACCCTAGGCGCGTGGACGAGACCCTGGAGGTCCTGGTCGAGGCCACCGCCCGGTATCTGAAGATGCAGGCCGACAGCGGCGCCCAGGTGCTGAAGATTTTCGAAAGCTGGGCCGAGGGCCTGCCCGAAGACCTGTTCGACCGCCTGGTCCTGAGGCCGCACCAGGCGCTGGTGAAGCGGGTGCGCGAGTTTGGGGTCGTCGTGCCCCTGATCGGCTTCCCGCGCGGCTCCGCGGCGCTTGCAGAGCGGTATGCGCAAGAGGTGGACGTGGACGCCGTCGCGCTCGACACCGCCTGTCCGCTGGAAGTCGGCAAACGGGTGCAGCAGATCAAGCCGATCCAGGGCGCGCTGGACCCCCTTCTGCTGCGTGCCGGCGGCGATCTTCTGGACCGCCGGGTCGATCAGCTGATGGAGGCCTGGGGGCAGGGGCCGTGGGTGTTCAACCTGGGTCACGGCATCCTCCCCGATGTGCCGATCGCCCATGTCGAACAGGTGCTGGAACGGATCGGCGCACAATGACCGGTGCGGGCGCGGGCTTGAAGGGCCGCCGGATCGCGGTCGTGCTGTTCAACCTGGGCGGACCCGACGATCAGGCCTCAGTCAAGCCGTTCCTGTTCAACCTTTTCAACGATCCCGCCATCATCGGCCTGCCGGGGTTCGCGCGCACGCCGCTGGCGCGGCTGATCTCCAGCCGGCGGGAAGCGATCGCCCAGGCCAACTATCGCCTGATGGGCGGTGGTTCGCCCCTGCTGCCGGAAACGCGCAAACAGGCGGCCGCTCTCGAAGCCGTCCTGAACGACCGTCTGGCCGACGACGAGGTCCGGGTCTTCGTCGCCATGCGCTACTGGAACCCGCTGACCGAGGAGACCGCCGCCGACGTCGCCGTCTTCGGGCCGGACGAGGTGGTGCTGCTGCCCCTCTATCCGCAGTATTCGACAACGACGACCCAGTCCTCCCTGGCGCTCTGGAACGCGACCTACGCCGGATCGGGCGTCAGCCGCGCCGTCTGCTGCTATCCCCGCGCGACCGGCTGGATCGAGGCCCAGGCGGACGGCGTCTGCGACCAGCTGGACCAGGCGGGCGAGACGCCCGTGCGCGTTCTGTTTTCGGCCCACGGCATCCCCGAGAAGCTGGTGGCGGGCAAGGGCGATCCTTATCAGGAACAGGTCGAGACGACTGTCGCCGCCGTGGTCGAGGCGATCCAGGCCCGGCGCGGCCCCATCGATTACGCCATCTGCTATCAGAGCCGCGTCGGGCCGATGAAATGGCTGGGTCCCTCGACGCCCGAAGCCATCGCCCAGGCGGCGACGGACGGCGTCGGCGTGGTCGTGACCCCCGTCGCCTTCGTCTCCGAACACGTCGAGACGCTGGTGGAACTGGACATCGAATACGCCGAACTGGCGCGGGAGAAGGGCGTCAGTCCGTATCTTCGCGCGCCGGCGGTGGGGGTTCAGCCCGGCTTCATCGACGCCCTGGCCGAGGCCGCGCTGGACGCCCTTGGCCGCACCGGCGTCGCCCCCTTCGGCCAGGGCTGCAAGGCCGACTGGAAATCCTGCCCCCATCGCAACGGGAGACATGCGGCATGACCCTCTATGACCTCGCGCGCGGCCTGCACATCCTGGCCGTCATCGCCTGGATGGCGGGGATGCTGTTCCTGCCGCGCCTCTACGCCTATGACGCCGAACAGAACGCCAAGCCCGAGCCGTTGAGAAGCGAGATGCAGGCCCTGTTGCGGACCTGGCAGACGCGCCTCCTTCGCATCATCATCAATCCCGCGATGATCCTGGCCTGGGGATTCGGCCTGTGGCTGATCCACATCGACGTCTCGGCCCGTGGCTGGGCCTTCCTTGCGGAACCGTGGATGATCACCAAATTGGCCGGCGTCGTCCTGCTCAGCGGCTGGCACGGCTTCCTGGCCGGGCAACGGCGCAAGATCGCCGCCGGGACCTCGAAATATTCCGGCAGGTTCTGGCGCATGACCAACGAGATTCCGTTCCTCCTGGCCATCGTCATGGTCCTGTCCGTCACCACGGAATGGACGTTCCGCTAAGCCGCTCCGCTTGACCTTCCGGCCCGCCTGTGGTTCCGCTGGCGGCGAACCGTTCGGCCTCGTCGGCGGTCCCCCTCTTTTCGCGACGCCCGCAGGCATCAGCCAGCGGGAGCCCGCCGCGCCTCCCTTCGGCCTTACGGCCAGACATTCCAGAGACCCGACGCCGCAGCCTGTCGCTGCGCGCGCCTGCGAGCCTGTATCATGACCGACGTCCGCGACACCGATCCCGATTCCCCGGAAACCGAAGCCCTGGGCCCTGAAAACTTGGGCGCCGATGCACCCGAGGCCGGCGCCACGACCCATCACGGCGCTGAACACGAGGCGGGCGAGGCCGCCGGCGCCGATTCCGGCGTGGACACCACGGCCGAGGACGAGGACGACGGCGAACCGGTCGTCGCCAACGGCCGCATCACCCTGGCCGAGCTGAACGAGAAGACGCCGGCCGACCTGGTCGCCTTCGCCGAACAGCTGGAGGTCGAGAACGCCTCCAACCTGCGCAAGCAGGACCTGCTGTTCGCCATCCTCAAGGCCCTGGCCGACGAGGAGGTCGAGATCATCGCCGACGGCGTGCTGGAAATCTTGCCCGACGGCTTCGGTTTCCTGCGCAGCCCGGACGCCAACTATCTTCCGGGTCCGGACGATATCTATGTGTCGCCCTCCCAGATCCGCCGCTTCGGCCTGCGCTCGGGCGACACCGTCCACGGCGCCGTGCGTGGCCCGCGCGAGGGCGAACGCTATTTCGCCCTGCTCAAGGTGGACACGATCAATCTCGAAGACCCCGAGATGGTCAAGACCAAGGTCCTGTTCGACAACCTGACGCCGCTCTATCCCGAAGAGCGTCTGCACATGGAGATCCAGGATCCCACGCTGAAGGACCGCTCCGGCCGGGTCATCGACATCGTCGCCCCGCTCGGCAAGGGCCAGCGCTGCCTGATCGTCGCCCCGCCGCGCGTCGGCAAGACGGTGATGCTGCAGAACATCGCCAAGTCGATCGAGCGCAATCACCCCGAGGTCTTCCTGATCGTCCTCCTGATCGACGAACGCCCGGAAGAAGTCACCGACATGCAGCGCACGGTGAAGGGCGAGGTCGTGGCCTCCACCTTCGACGAGCCGGCCACCCGCCACGTCGCCGTCGCCGAAATGGTGATCGAAAAGGCCAAGCGCCTGGTCGAGCACAAGAAGGACGTGGTGATCCTGCTGGACTCCATCACCCGCCTGGGCCGCGCCTACAACGCCACCGTCCCCTCGTCGGGCAAGGTGCTGACCGGCGGCGTCGACGCCAACGCCCTGCAGCGGCCCAAGCGCTTCTTCGGCGCCGCGCGCAATGTGGAGCAGGGCGGCTCGCTGACCATCATCGCCACGGCCCTGATCGACACCGGCAGCCGTATGGACGAGGTGATCTTCGAAGAGTTCAAGGGCACCGGCAACTCGGAAATCGTGCTGGACCGCAAGGTCGCCGACAAGCGCATCTTCCCGGCCATCGACGTGCTCAAGTCCGGCACCCGCAAGGAAGACCT